>PPYF01544306.1_pt1 | contig 187329 bp, 161 predicted proteins | sample 1559871 | NCBI WGS metagenome assembly PPYF01 (sample SAMN08240021, study PRJNA423297) | Human gut metagenome, whole genome shotgun sequencing project.
TGCAGTTAAGATTGCTGACGCTAATGGTAAAACAGCTACAAAGTACTTTGATGTAAAGGTTAATGCTTCTGCTTCAACAACACTTACAAATAATTCAACAATCAGCGCAACAACAATTACTAAGGGACAGACAATAACAATGACAGCAAATGCAACAGGCGGTACTGCTCCTTATAAATATAAGTACTATTGCAAACCATCAACAAACCTTAACTGGACTGCACTTACAGGCACAACAACAGCTACAAGCTTTAGCCATAAGCCTGCAAGAGCAATTACTTATCAGTATGCAGTTAAGATTGCTGATGCTAATGGCAAAACTGTTACAAAGTATTTCACAGTAACAGTTAAATAAAAATTAAATTTCAAAAATTCCTGCAAGATTATTCTTGTGGGAATTTTTATTTTGAATTGAGAATAATTGATATATTTAAAATTTAAAATATATTAATAAAATAAATAAATTACTTATAATTCTTATACAGAATTTATATTTAAATTTTGTATGATATAATGCTTTCTAAAATACGAAAAAAGAAATATTTGTATTTTATGTGCTTATTAATGAAAGGAATTTAATTATGGCTGAAGAAGGAAAGAAAGTTTTTACTGTTAATCCCAATGGAAAAAAAGTTAAGATTATTGTTGGCTTTTGTGTTGCGTTATTACTTATTGTGGCAATATCTATTGCATCAATAACAATAGTTCCAGCTGGTCATAAGGGTGTTACACTCAATATGGGAGCGGTTACAGGGGCAGTTATGAATGAGGGTATTAATTTTAAGATACCATTTGTTCAAAACGCAGAGATTATTGATGTTCGAGTTAAGAAATATGAATCTAAGGATAATTCCTCTGCGAGTAAGGATTTACAAACAATTAAAAGCTCTATTGCAGTGAACTATCGTGTAAACCAAGACCATGTAGCAGACTTATACCAGAAAATCGGTATGAGCTATGAATCTACGGTTATAAATCCAGCAATTTCTGAGTGTATAAAGTCTGTTACATCAAGATACACCGCCGAGGAGCTTATAACAAAGCGTACTGAGGTTTCTGAAGAAATGAAAAAATTTCTTCAAAAGAAACTAAGCGAGAAATATATCCTTGTAGATAGTTTTAATATCATCAATTTTGACTTTACAGATGCTTTTAATACTGCAATAGAGGAAAAGCAGATTGCAGAACAAAACGCCTTAAAAGCAAAATATGACCTTGAGAGAATAAAAACTGAAGCGGAACAGGCTGTTACAAAAGCAAAAGGTGAGGCCGAGGCAATGAAGCTCAAAAACGAGCAGATTTCTCAGAGTATTATTTATCTTGAATTTATAGACAAGTGGGACGGAAAGATGCCTACATACTATGGCTCAGATAACCTTTTCTTGGGCTTAGATATGAATAATATACAATCTGCAAATACAGGTAATTCAACAAAATCCGAATAAAATTAAATCTGAATAAACATTAAGGGCTATCGTAGATGCGACAGCCCTTAATATTTGTCTTTTTTAGCCTTTAAGCATTGCCTGAACATTATCAAGAAGGCTTTCTACGGCATTCACAGCGTGTACAGCCTTCTTCTTGGTCTTTTTTGGTTGTTGCTTCATCTGACTACCTACATAACCTACAACGGCTCCTGCAATAAGACCTGCACTGATACCTTTAACAACATTCATTGTATTCTTAACCATAATTGTTGACCTCCAAATAAAAAGTATGAAATTAATCATATTCATAGTGTTCTTCCTTTTGCTGAATTTAAGCCTTGAAAAATTTACCAGTTTTGAACTTCAAGAATTAAGGCTCTTGATTTATCCTTTGCAAAGTATTATCATTTATTTATGTTTTATATGGAGGAAAATTTTATGGCAGAATTAAATATTGTTTTAGTTGAACCTGAGATTCCGCAGAATACAGGTAATATTGCAAGAACCTGTGCAGCAACAGGTGCAAGACTTCATCTTGTAGAACCTATGGGCTTTAAAGTTGATGATAAAAAGCTTAAAAGAGCCGGTCTTGATTACTGGCATTTTTTGGATATAACCTACTATAAGAGTCTTGATGATTTCTTTGAGCGTACAAAGGGCGGAAAATATTATTATTTCTCAACAAAAGCTCCGCAAAAGCATACGGATATTTCATATCCTGACGGCTGCTATATACTTTTCGGTAAAGAAACAAAGGGCTTGGCTGAATGGCTTTTGCATGATAATCCAAAAACAACAGTTCGTATTCCGATGATTGATGAGGCAAGAAGTCTGAACTTATCTAATTCAGTTGCTATTGGAGTTTATGAAATACTCAGACAATGGGATTATCCAGAGCTTCTTGAGAATGGCAAATTGAGAGAGTTTGAGTGGGAAAAGTAGTCTTAAAAAATTTTTCAAAAAAATTAAATTTTTTTTGAAAAAAGTGTTGACAAACAGAATAGAGTGTGTTATTATATATGAGCGTCAGGGAGATGCTGGTGTAGCTCAGCTGGTAGAGCAGCTGATTTGTAATCAGCAGGTCGGGGGTTCGAATCCGTCCACCAGCTCAAATGGGGCAGACTGTAAATCTGTTGTTTCGGCTTCGGTGGTTCGAATCCACCCTCTCCCACCATCTGGGGTAGACACTTTAGATGCCTACCCCATTTTTGTCAGTATTCATGCGGGTTTGCGGGCTTTTTAGAGCGCAAAATCCAAAATGATTTTCCATAGATGCCTTTTCCATAAAATGGCAATATCAAGATTTTTCGTTAGCAGATGCGGGGCTTCCGCCTGAAAATTCAGGCCGGAGGCCCCGCTTTTTTGCGTTTATCACCCTTTTTCCCCGTTGTCGGAAGTGTAGAAGTTTCCGGCAGTTTCATAGATAGATTGACGAATCCTCCAAAACGGGCCAATTTTAAGCCCTCAAGATACAAGGGGGTAGTGCGCCCTTTTTTAGAACCTCTCCGGCAGGCCGCCGGGGAGGTTTTTCGCAGCGATTTTTCGCTTTCCCCCTCTCCCACACCCTCACCCCCTAATTACTTACCAGCTGGGAAAGAACAAGCATTTCTTTCCAGCAAGCTTACTCAAAACCAGCAACCTCTCCAAGTTTTCAACAACCGTCAAGAAAGGATGAGCAAAACCATGAACATCGGCATAGACCACGGCTATTACGCCATCAAAACCCGGCATTTTTCTTTCCCAGCCGGTATCGCTGTTTACAGCCATGAACCCTACACCCTGCAGAACACGCTGGAGTACGGCGGGAAGTTCTTCGTGTGCGGGACGGGCAGACAGCCCATCCTGCGAAACAAGATGGAGAACGACAACTACTACCTGCTTACCCTTGCCGCCATCGCCAAGGAGATCAAGCAGCGCGGAGAAAAGGCTGAGTGTTCCGTAAACATTGCCGCAGGGCTGCCTCTGGCTGGCTTTGGCCGTGAAAAAAAGCCCTTCCGGGAATACCTTCTGCGTTCTTCCCAGCCGGTGTGCTTCAAATTTGAGGGAATCCCCTACAAAGTAACCATCGAGGATGTGAAACTGTTCCCACAGGGGTATTCCGCCATCGCCATCCATCCTGAACTTATCCAAAACGAACCTTCTGTTCTGCTCATGGATATCGGCGGCTGGACGGTGGATCTCATGCGGCTGGACAACGGCGTCCCCAACGCTTCCACCTGCCGGAGTCTGGAACTTGGCATGATCCGGTGCATCGATGAAACGAAAGAACAGGTCCGCCGGGATGTGGGGCTGTCCGTTACCGATGCGCAGGTGGAACGAGTGCTGGCCGGAAAAGCCTGCAGCATGGACGAGGAAGCCCGAAGCATCATCCAAAAGCAGGGCCGCCTCTACACCGAACGGCTTCTCTCGGCAGCCATGGAATCGGGGTTTGACCTCAAAGCCATCCCGGTAATCATGCTGGGCGGGGGCGCGGCGGTGGTTAAAGGCAATTTGAGCGCACAGGACGGCCTGTGCCGGGCTTTTGCCCTGATAGACAACCGTGTGAACGCCGAAGGATTTGAGAGGATTTTGGGGCAATTATCGGGCGGTGTGAGCAAGGGATGAACAGGCCCCTATTCGGTTTCCGCCTCAACCTCCAGAATGAACGCCACCGCAGGGCGTGGGAAATCCTGCAGGCTGTGCCGGACGGACAGAAAAATGCCTTTCTGGTGCAGGCGATTCTGGAGAGTGAAGAAAAGGAAGCCTTTGAAACTACCCTGCGGCGGGTGCTGCGGGAAGAACTGCAAGCTGTCCCTTCCCAGCCTGTGAAGCAGCCGGAGGAAGCCATCCCACCGGAGATGATGGGCTTCCTCGGTTCCCTGCTGGGAGAAGATTAACCCTGTTTAAAACGAAAGGAACCGATTTATGAGAAAAGAAATCTACAAAATCAAAAACCCCAAGCATATTGTGTTTGGCGATCCCCTGTATTTCGAGGATTTCAAAGGGGCCGAGCTCAAACGCCTCACCGTGGATTACAAACCGCCCAAATCCTTCGACGCGGCCCGGCTTGTCCTGCTGGAGAAGCCGAATGAGAAATACCCCGAATACACAGACCGGACGATGACGCTTTATCTTGCCCCAAGGCAGACCATAGACGTCTATGCCGATGAGAAGATCTACGCCTTCCAAAAAATAGATGGCAAATCCATCGGCGTGGATACCGCCCGCTATTACCTCAGCATTGACGGGCGCGACGATATAATCAGGACAGGCGCGGATGGCTGGTGGGGCAGCTTTGAGGAATACTACCGGGAAAACGGAAAAGGCCGCATTTCAGACGCCGTTGTCCTGACGGTTGCAATACCGGAAGAACAGGATTTTAACTGGATGAAGCAGATGGCCGGATATTTCTTTGAGGATATGCAGCCGGTTACCCCAAAAAAGCAAAAGAAAATGGATGAGCCAAGCCGCTGAAAGCCCCAAACATAGCCCTTGTTGGTTGTGACGTTTGTCAGCCCTGCTTTGGCTGAAAGGTTGTTGCTCTTGGTAATAGCTTTATCGGGCGAGTTGCAGTATGCTTGTGTTGCCCGAAAGGGAAAGAAACGAAAAAGGAGCGATAGGGCATGGAAACCAAGGGCATCACCTGCAAAATCCCATTAGACCTGCACAATCGCATCAGCGAGGAAATCAGGGAAACAGAAAGCACAATCAGCAAATTCATCGAAATGGTCATTATGGAGCACTATGAGAAAGGGGCTGTCAAAGTCATGGAAAAAGGAAGAACATTAGCATTTCAGGTGAGCGAGGAATTGTTCCAGAGGGTAAAGGAATACCTTGAAAACTACGTCCTCTGACCGGATCATTTTATGGAGAATCCGATGATACAGAAGCAGAAAATCCGGCAGAGAGTTCGGAAATCAACGAGGGCGAGGAAATCCCCGCAGAGGGAGATGACAGCGACGAGAACTGCCCCGACGAGGATGATGAGGACGTCATGCCGGAAAGCTGGGAACAGGACGATGACGAGGAAGAAGAAGCCGAGCCTGCCGACGAATCCCCTGAAGATGAAGAAACCGAAGAATAACCTTACCAACAACACCCCCGCAGGACTGAGGTACCGCCTCAGCCGCCTGCGGGGGTGTTTTCATATAGATTTCATTTTACGAAAAGAAAGGGGTGACGTCCATTGATTGTTGTTTAGCTGTTCATAGGTTTATACAGAGGGAGCGTGATATAGAAAACCATACGATATATTGACCTGTTCTCCGGCATCGGCGGGTTCCGGGAAGGGCTCGCCCGCGCCGGAGGGTTTACCTGCATAGGCCATTGCGAAATCGACGAAAAGGCCAACCGAAGCTATGAAGCCCTGTTCGATACCAAAGGAGAGTGGTTTTGTGAAGATATCCGAAAAGCCGATCCAAACGGCATCCCCGACTTCGACCTGCTGTGCGGCGGATTTCCCTGCCAGTCTTTTTCGATTGCTGGACACCGTGGAGGATTCGACGATCCAAGAGGTACCCTGTTCTTTGAAATTGCCCGGCTGACTGCGGCAAAAAGACCTGCGTATCTGCTGCTTGAAAATGTTCCCGGCCTGCTTAACCATGACGGAGGCAGGACGTTTGCAGCTATCCTCCATGCGCTGGACGGATTGGGGTATGGTCTGGAATGGCAAGTGCTTAACAGCAAAGATTTCGGAGTCCCCCAATCCCGAAAAAGGGTGTACCTTGTCGGATATCTTGATGAAAGATGCAGAGGAAAAATACTTCCTTTCACCGAAACAGCAGGAACGTCTCTTATGCAAATCCGCCCCGGCGCGCAGGGAGAGCGAGTCTACTCCCCGGAAGGGGTAAGCTGCACCCTCGCGGCGCAGACGGGCGGCTTCGGCGGGAAAACCGGTTTGTACGAGGTGGGCCTGCCCATCAAGGAAAACACAAAAAAGGGGTACAAAATGGCCTATCCCGGCGACAGCATCAATCTGGCGTTTGCTCAGAAAAATACCCGGCGCGGCAGGGTTGGTCGAAAAATCGCCCATACCCTCACCACAAACAGCGACCAAGGCACCTTGGAACCCCTTAAGCGCATCCGCCGCCTGACGCCAAGGGAATGCCTGCGGCTGCAGGGATGGGCAGATGAACGGATTGATATAGTTTTGCTTCTCCAATCCGACGCCCAGCTATACAAGCAGGCCGGGAACGGCGTAACCGTGAATGTGGTGGAAGCCATCGGGAAACGGCTTGCCGCCGTCCACCGGGAGGTGACTGCCATCGATTGATTTAAAAGACCAATACTTCGGCTGCGAGATCGAGATGACGGGGCTAACCCGCCAGCAGGCGGCTGAAGCAGTGGCGACCTTGTTCGGCACGACCGCCGTTCACTCCCGTTCTTCCCGCACCTACGATCCGTGGGAGGTTATAGACAACGAGGGCAAGAAATGGCGGTTTGTCTACGACTCCAGCATCCATAGCTCGCAACGGGTTGGGCGGCGGCAGGTTTCCAATGACGATGGAATCTACAAGGTGGAGATGAATTCCCCCAAGCTGGAATACAGCGAAATGGGAAAGCTGCAGGAGGTTGTCCGCGCCCTGCGCCATGCGGGGGCTGTCGTGAACGGAAGCTGCGGGATGCACGTCCATGTGGACGCCTCCAAGCATACCCCGCAGAGCCTCAAAAACGCCCTCTCCATCATGTATTCCAAAGAGGACATCCTGTTCAAAGCCCTCAATGTCAATGAGAGCCGGGTGGAACGCTGGTGCCAGAAGGTGCGGGAACCCATGCTGGAGAAAATCCGCAAGCTGCCTACCAATACCACCATGGAACGCCTCAAGCGGGAATGGTACGGCGGGCGGGATGGAAGTTACGAGCATTACAACTGGACGAGATATTACGCCCTGAACCTGCATTCCGTATTCTACCGGGGTACGCTGGAATGGCGCTGTTTTGAAAGCACCCTCCATGCCGGTAAGGTACGGGCGAATATCACGCTGGCGCTGGCCATCTCCGCGCAGGCCATCAATCAGAGCCGGACGGTGATGCGGAAAACCGAGATCAGCGAAAACCCCGCCTTTACCTTCCGCACCTTCCTTTTACGGCTGGGCCTCATCGGGCCGGAATACAAAAATGTGCGGGAACATCTGCTCTCGAACCTCCCCGGCGACCGGGCATGGCGGTATGACAAAGCCCAATACCCCAGCCTGCAAAACCGCCGAAACCAAGAACGATAACACTGGAGGTGATGAAAACCAACGAAAGACTTTACTTTGCCTATGGTTCTAATATGAACCTAAACCAGATGGCGTTTCGCTGCCCCGATGCGGAAGTGGTGGATACCGTCCGGCTGGAAGGATACCGCCTTGCCTTTTGCATGAACGGCGGCGGGAACGGCGTCGCCACCATTCTTCCGGAAGAAGGAAGCTATGTGGACGGCGTCCTCTGGCGGATCTCCGAACGGGATGAACGGCATCTGGACCATTACGAGGGCTTTCCCTATCTGTATGGAAAGGAACCTGTAGTGGTAACGGACCAAGATGGGATCAGGCATGAAATCATGGCCTACACCATGAACAGCCCGTACAAGGATACCCCCGCCATGCCCTCCAAAGCCTATCTGGAAGGAATCCTGAACGGCTGCCGGCAGAATGGGATCGAAACCGCCCCTGTTTTGGAAGCGGTCCGGCTCACTCAGAAGGAATTGCCGAAGAAAGTAGTTCCGCAGAAAAAACACCATCGCCGGAAAAGCGGCGAAGAACGATAATCTGAACACCGGCCCCCGTGGGATGGAGAATTCCCTCTCCATCCTGCGGGGGCCTTTTTGTATTTTACGAATAAGGAGAATCGCATGAAAAAACATCTAAAACGGCTGCTGTCCCTGATGATGGCGGTGCTGCTCTGTATTGGCGTTATGCCAAGCAGCGCCTTTGCCGCCTCCTACGATTACGACGGGTACATCTCCATGATCGACCATAACACCAGAGGGTATTCCCTCAGTTCCAATCTTCCCGCCCCGTTTGGCGGGTACAGTTCCAATAAGTTCACCGAACTGCGGATCAACGACCTGAAAGCCTTCCGCACCGCCTACTGCATCCAGTTCAGTGTAGGCGTACACACGGGGATAGGCTATGACCAGTCGGATGATTACGCCGCTTTTACCGCCGAGCAGAAAGCCATGATCAACACCGCCCTGACCTTGGGCTACAACGTGGAAACCGGCACCAAGTACGGCGGCAGCGCCATCGACGAGTACATCGCCACCCAAATCCTCATCTGGCTGATTGCCCACGAGCAATTGGGGACCGGGTACGAAACGCAGATCGTCAATGAATTCACCGTCAACAGCCCCGCCGCGAAGCCCATCTTCTATCAACTTCGGGAGAACGTCGTGAATTACCACACCATCCCGTCCTTTGCCACCGATGATCCAAGCGCGGTCGGGGCATATACCCACGCCCTCAAATACAACGAGAGCAATGGAAAAAACGAAACCACGCTGGTGGATGAGAACAATGTGCTGGGGAATTTCGCTGTCAGCTATCCGGGCGTGGATTTTTCCGTCAGTGGTAATGAACTGCACGTCTCCACCTCCGAAACCGAATTCGGAACCATTACCGCCGAAAAGCGCCTGCCTTCCTCTGTTCCCGGCGTGGTCACAGGCGGCACGAAATACTGGCTGCGGGACGAATACCAGAACGTGGTCACCTTCGATGTGGAAGGCTCCGCCGAGCCGGTGAAATGCTACTTTTCCCTTGAAATCAAGGCAGGCGCCCTGCAGCTTGTGAAAACCTCCGAGGATGGCAAGGTCGAGGGAATCCCGTTCCACATCTCCGGCAACGGCGTCGAAAAAGACGTGGTAACGGGGCCGGATGGCGCCATCAATGTGGATAACCTCCAAGCTGGAAATTATACCGTAACTGAAAATGCCCCGGACAAATACGTCCAGCCTGCTTCCCAGCAGGTAACCATCTACCCCGGCCAGACCTCCAGCGTGAGCTTTTCCAATATCCTGAAGAAGTTCACAGTGGAGATGGAGAAAGTGGACTCCGCCACCGGCGAAGCGCAGGGCGATTCCACCTTGGATGGCGCTGTGTACGGGATGTTCAAGGGGGAAACCCTGCTGGATACCTACACCACGGCGAACGGGGGCAAATTTACCACCAAGGAATACCCCTGCGGCCCGGATTACAGCATCCGTGAAATTTCCCCCAGCGAAGGATACCTGCTGGACGAAACCATCTATCCGGTAGGCGCGGAACCGGGCAATTTCACCTTGGAGAACAACAGCATCCCCATGACCGCCACAGAGGACGTCATTCTCGGTAATATCGCCATCACCAAGCATACGGATCAGCCCGCCATCCCCGATCAGGAAGAACCGGTCCCGCAGTCGGAAGCGCCTACCGAGGAAAGCAATCCCGCAGAGAGCGTCCCTACTGAAGAAGAACCGGCAGAAAGCAATTCTATCAAGGAAGCGCCCGCCTCCGGTTCTTCGGAAATCCCGGAATCCACCCCTGTGCCGGAAGAAAGCGCGGAATCCGAAGCCCCGGCAGAGCCTGCCGGGGAACCGTCCTCTGAAAGCAGCCCCGCGCCGGAAAGCGAGCTGGAGCCTGCCCCAAGCACATCGACTGTGCCGCAGCTTGTCCCTGCGGTTGCCAGCCTTGCCTCCAAAGCCTCTGTTTTTCCCTTGTCCGCCGCAGCCTCCAGCGATGAAGTGCAGATCGAGCAGCCGGAGGAAGGGGCAGAATTTCAGGTTTACCTTGCCAGTGCAGGCAGCTATGAGAACGCCAAGGAAACTGAGCGTGACCTTTTAATCACCGATTCCTATGGTTTTGCCCGTTCGAAGGACCTCCCATACGGCCTGTACGTGGTGCATCAAACCGCAGGGGCTGAGGGGCAAAAATTTGTCCCCGACTTCTCCGTGTTCATTTCCGAGCACGGTAAAACCTATTATTTCATTCTCAATAACCCCACCTTTACTTCCCTCATCCGGTTTGAGAAAAAGGATCTGGAAAGCGGAAAAATCATCCCTCTTGCGGGAACTGCTGTCAAAATCCGCAACGCCGATACCGGCGAGTGGGTGGTGCAGCATTTAAACTACCCCAGCCCCATCGATATCGACACCTTCGTGACGGATGCCACCGGCACCCTCATGCTGCCGGAGCCGCTGCCCTTTGGAAATTATGAATTGTACGAACAGCAGAGTCCGTGGGGATATGTGCTCGACAAAGAGCCGGTTCCCTTTGTGGTGGACGGAACGCAGGACGTCATTACGGTTGAGAAATACAATATCGCGCAGAAAGGAACCATCACCGTTTCCAAAGAGGGCGAGGTATTCAGCCACGTGGTAGAAGCAGGCGGGCTGTACCAGCCTCAATACGAGGTGCAGGGCCAGCCGGGCGCTGTTTACGATATCACCGCATTGGAAGATATCGTCACCCCGGATGGTACCGTCCACCTGAAAGCCGGTGAACTGGCCGCCACCCTGACCACAGGGCCTGACGGGACCGCCACCTCGGAGCCGCTGTATTTGGGGCCATATCAGGTGCTGGAACGCACCGCGCCGGATGGCATGGTAATTGATCCAGAACCCAAAGAGGTTACCCTGTCCTATGCCGGGCAGGAAGTGGAGATTACCTCCGCAAGCGTTGGTTTTGTCAACGAGCGCCAGAAGGTGGAAATCAGCCTCCAGAAGCTGCTGGAGCAGGACGAAACCTTCTCCATCGGCATGAACGAGGAATGGAAAAATATCACCTTCGGCCTGTTCGCCGCAGAGGAACTGACTGCCGCCGATGGAACCTCCATCCCGGCAGACGGGCTGATCGAAACCACCGGCATCGATGAAAACGGCAATGCCATCTTTAAAACAGACGTACCATGCGGGGCTTCCCTGTATGTAAAGGAAATCGGCACCGACGAGCACTACATTTTGAGCGATCAGAAATACCCGGTGGTGTTTGAGTACGCCGGTCAGGATGTGGCCAAGGTGCAGATTCAGGCCAACGATGGAGAAGCCATTGAAAACACCTTAAAGCGCGGCAAGGTTTCCGGCTGGAAGGTGGATCAGGATGGCTTTGAACTGGCAGGCGCGAAAATCGGCCTGTTCCGTTTCGACGAAACCGAATTCACCGAGGAAACCGCACTCATGGTTACCGAGAGCAATGAGATCGGGTACTTTGAATTTGACAAGGTACCGGTTGGAAATTGGCTGGTTCGGGAAATCGCGCCTCCGGCGGCTTTCGTTTTGACGGAAGAAACCTTCCCGGTTGAAATCACCGAGGACGGGCAGACCATTGAAATCCATATCGAAAACCAGATCATCAAGGGCATTGCCGAAACCACCAAGGTGGACGCCGACTACCCGGAAAATAAACTGTCCGGGGCTGTCTTTGAGATTTACGCCGATGTGGACAACAACGGGGAATTCGACGCGGATATCGACCAGTTGGCAGGTGAAATGACGGAAACCGAGCCGGGCCTCTACCAGATGAAGGACCTTGTGTACGGAAACTACTTCCTGCATGAGAAGGAAAGCCCGGAATTTTTCCAGCGCGACGAAAATTATTACCCCTTCTCCATCACGGAAAACGGAGCCGTTGTGCGGATCGAAACCGAAGCTGGCGTGGGCTTCCTCAACAAAGCGCAGACCGGTTCCCTGAAGGTGGTAAAGACAGCCGACGATAACAACATCGAGGGCCGCACCTTCAAAATCACCGGTACCGACTTCATGGGCAACCCCTATGAGCAGGAATTCCAGACCGATGAGAACGGCGAAATCAACGTCGAGCTTCGTGTGGGCGAATACACCGTATCCGAAGCAGTTGGCGAGGATTCCGAGAAATACATCCTGCCCGATGACCAGACCGTAGAAATCAAGGCGGGAGAAACCACGACCGTCAAGATGCACAACAAGCTGGTACCGGAAGTGCCCACCGTTCCGCAGACCGGCGATAGCCCGTGGATGCCCGCCCTGCTCGGCGCGCTTGCCCTGTTTGCGGCCCTGTCCGGCGGCGCTTTGCTCTTCCTGCGCCATACCGGAAAGAAGCGGAAAGCTGCCGGTGGCAGTGATGAGGATCAGGGCGCAGAAGAATGAAAACCTTTTTCAAAGGGTTTTGCATCGGTCTTTTGTCCCTGAGCCTTTTGGGGCTTCTCTGGTTTCTGGTGCTCCAGCCGGGGCTGACCAATAGAGAAGCACAGGCCCTTAAGGAAGAATACGCGCAGCCCCTCCCCGGAGAACCCTCCGGGGAGCTACCGGCTGGGAAAGAACAGGCAGCCTCCCTTGTAAACCTCTCCGCCCTGCAGGCCGAATACCCGGATATCAAGGGCTGGATCTCCATCCCCGACACCTGTGTGGATTACCCTGTTCTGCAGAGCAGCGCCGATGAACCTGAATACTATTTGCGGCGCACCTACAAGGGCGAGCATCGTACTGCCGGAAGCATTTTCTTTCAGTGGGACTGTTCCCCGGAAAGCCGGAATCTTGTAGTCTACGGGCACAACATGAGCGACGGGACCATGTTCGCTGTGCTCCAGAAGATGGCGGACGAAGCTTTCCGAACCGAGCATTCCAAAATCCTCCTGCAGACCAGCGATGGGCTGCGGGAATACCGCATTGCGGCTGTGCTGAAAACCGATATCCAAAAGCTTCCCTTTAACCGCACCGAATTTGCGGACGATGCGGATTTCCTGTCTTTTCAGGAAGAGCTCTTCGCACAGTCGCTCTGCAAAACTGAAACCATACCCGGCGCGGACTGCCGCCTGCTGACGCTCGTCACCTGTTCCTATGAGTGGGAAAGCGCCCGCACGGTAGTTGTCGCCACGGAAGTGAGGTGAGAATCGACCTATGGAACCAAAAGCCATTATTTTGATTGTCTTATGCGCTGTCATTTTAGGCGGCCTTGTGTTCCTGCACATCCGCAACCGCAGGAAGAAATAGCCCCCGCCAAAAGTTTTCAATATCGCCAAACAATCGCAAAAGTGTCTTATCCTGTGCCGCGAATTTTTCAGATATACTGTGGTTGCCCCAAAAAGGTAATATCCAGAAAAGGAGAATTTGCATGAACGTACAGGAAAAAATGACCATGCTCAAGTGCTATGCTTACCAGAAACGGGAAAGCCAAGGCATTGAGGGAAAAGAAGCCGGAATGCTGGAGGATTGGATCAACGAGGAAGCCTTAGCCGGAGAAGTTACCCCGGAGGAAATCGACCAAGCCTGCCGCCTGTCGGAATACGAGGTTATGTATTTCAATGGCGAGCCGTTTACCATCTTCCCGGAAGAACAGGAGGAAATCCTCCAATGGCTGCTGAACTTAACGCAGAGCAGCAAGCTGGCGGAGGAAACCAAAGGACCAATCCGGGAAGCGCACCGACTGCTGGCGGCGGAATGGGGAAAGTCGGCATAGAGTTCCCGCCGAAAATTTTCAAAATGGACGCTTCTTGGCAAAACCATATCCTCCTATGGCGCGGGGTTTCCCGATATACTGTGGTTGCCTGAAAGGGAAAATACACAAGATAGAGGGGAATACTTATGAAATCCGTAGAAAAAGCACAATGCATTGTTAATGTAGCGAGAGACCAGTATAACCTGTGCGGCATGGAAGGAAAACCCATCGCCGCCATGCTGCTGAAGGCCCTGTCGGCCCTGCGGCTGCATCGGGACCATGCGCCTTCCGACGAAATGCGGGAAGCCTACCGGCAGGTCAGGCAGGAGGAAGCCGACACACTGGCCGGAAAGCCCTTCGTGTTATCCCGCCAGCTCACCCAAGAGGAACAGCAGGAGATTCTGCTGTGGATGCAGACTCCCGATAAGGCAAAGCACCTGTCCAGAAAGGATAGGCGGCAGATCGGCTGGGCGGTCAGGTTCTTAAAGGACTACTGGTGGTCATAGGACAAAAAAGAATCATTCAACCGGGCGGGGCGCTGACAGGCGCTCCGCCTACATTTTTTATTGAATCGGAGGGATTGATTGAAGAAAACCGGATTGTTAGACCTTTTAGCCGAGCAGCACCGCACCTTTATCTCCAACCTGCGCCTGCTGCCGGAGCTCAAGTGGGCGGCCCTTGGCGATTTGTACTGCATGGAGAACAAAGAAAAGTACCCCTTAAAGGAATGGGAAGAAGCCGTATCCTACCTGTTGGGCTGCGAGGTACGCTTTAACAATTACGAGGAAATCGGGAAAAGCCTCAAGCCCTTTTCCCTGCAAGTGAGGTAAACGAAGGCAATGCTGAGTATACGCCCGATTTCCATTAAAGATGCACAGGCGTTTGTAAAGCAATACCACCGGCACAACATTCCCCCCGTTGGCGGAAAATTTGCAATAGCCTGCTGTAATGACGCAAAACGAATATGCGGCGTTGCGATATGCGGCAGACCGGTTGCAAGAAGCTATGACAACGGGATAACCTTGGAGATCTATCGAAACTGTACGGATGGAACGAGAAATGCTTGCAGCAAGCTATATGGAGCCAGTTTAAGGATTGCCAAGTGCATGGGCTATCGAAGGGTTATCACATATAGCTTGAAATCAGAAAATGGAGCAAGCCTGCGTGCCAGCAATTTCATGCTGGAAGGAACAGCCGGTGGGCTCTCATGGACTGGAAAGCGCCAGCGCAGCTATTACGTTTCCCCAGAGGAACTGAAAAATCGCTGGGCTGTATATTTATAAGAAGATAAAGGAGAATGCCATGAATCAATTTTATACCGCCGAATCTGTGACGGAAGGGCACCCGGATAAGCTGTGCGACATCATCGCGGACAGTGTGCTGGATGAATGCCTCGCCCACGACGCACTCTCCCGTGTGGCCTGCGAGGTGCTGGCCACCAAGGGGCAGGTTATCGTGGCTGGAGAAATCACCAGCCTGTTTGAGCCGGATATCCCTTCCATTGTGCATTCGGTTTTTAGAAAGGCGGGATATGATCCCGCCCGTTTTTCCGTCCAATGCCTGCTCCACCGGCAAAGCCCGGATATCGCCGCAGGGGTGGACTGTTCGTTAGAGCGCCGAAGAAATCCCTCGGAAGATCAGCCCGCCCTGCAGCTGGGGGCCGGGGATCAAGGGGTGATGGTGGGGTACGCCTGTTCGGAAACCCCGCAGATGATGCCTCTGCCGGTTGTGCTGGCCCACCGCCTCGCCAGCGCCCTCGCTGCCGCCCGGAAAACCGGGGTGGTGCGGGGCCTGCGCCCGGACGGGAAAGCGCAGGTCACCGTGGAATACGGCGAGGATGGCAAGCCCCTGCGGCTGGATACCGTTGTGCTGTCTGCCCAGCACAGCCCGGAGAAGCCTATGGACGAACTCTGCTGGGAACTCACCGATAAGGTGCTGGCCCCGGCGCTGCAGGCTTTACCCCCGGATGAGGATACGAAAATCCTTCTGAACCCTTCCGGGCGGTTTGTTTTAGGCGGCCCGGAAGCCGATACCGGCCTCACCGGGCGAAAGCTCATGGTGGACAGCTACGGAGTGTTCACCCCGCACGGCGGGGGTGCCTTCTCCGGCAAAGATCCCACCAAGGTGGACCGTTCCGGGGCATACATGGCCCGGTACATCGCCAAAAACCTTGTGGCGGCGGGCTTGTGCGAAAAGTGCCAAGTCACGCTGGCCTATGCCATCGGGAAAGCCGAGCCGGTCATGGTGGAGGTGGATACCTTCGGCACCGGCACTGTCTGCGCCGACGATTGTCTGGCGGAGGCGGCGCGCTTCGTGTTCGGCTTAACGCCTGCGGAGATCATCGCCCAGCTTGACCTTTTAACGCCAAGATATACACAGACAGCCGCCTATGGGCATTTCGGCAAGCCTGAATTTCCGTGGGAACGCACCGATCAGGCGAAAATCCTGCGGGCGGCTGTCATTTAACCGGAAAGGAGCAGCCCTATGCCCGGAGTAACGGAAGAACAAATCATCGCCGCCAGACGGATGACCGCCATTGAGTTTTTGCGGCGGTACCGGCCCGGAGAACTGGTCAAAGCCGACAGCCGGGGGGAGTTTGAACTCCGGGAACACGACAGCTTCAAGATCAATGAAGAAACCAGCTTCTGGCACTGGAAAAGCCGGGACGCAGGCGGCAGATCCGCCCTCGATTATCTCGTCAAGGTAGAAGGTGTGAAGTTTGTGGACGCGGTGCTGGCCCTCTGTGAAGAAAACCCCTGCTACATCCCGCCCCCTTCCCAGCCGGAGCAGGAAAAGGAATTCGCCCTGCCCCCGGCATCGGCAAACAACCGCAGGGTGTTCGCTTACCTCCTAAAGCGCGGGATCAGCCGCAAGGTAATAGAAGCCTGCGTCCGGGCGGGGATTCTCTATGAAAGCGCGGACTACCACAACGCCGTGTTCGTGGGAAAGGATGAGGCCGGTACTGCCCGTTACGCCTTCCTGCGGGGCACCTATACCAAAGGAAAGCCCTTCAAGGCGGAGGTATCCGGCAGCGACAAACAATTCTGCTTCTGCCTCCCGCCGAAGGGAACAACCAACCGGCTGGCTGTGTACGAAGCAGCCATCGAAACCCTCGCCCATCTGACGCTGGAAGGGACTGCGGATAAATGGCGGCTGTCCCTTGGCGGGATCAGCGCCCCGAAAGAAGGAGAACAGCCACGTTCTTTTTCCTTTAAAAAGCCGCTTGCATTGGACGCATTCCTTAAGCGGCACCCGGAAATTGAGGAAATCGAAATCTGCACAAACAACGACTTTGCCGGGCGGTGGGCGGCTGAACACTTGGAAAAAGCCTATCAGGGCAAATACCGCATGGTGAAGAACCTGCCGGAAAAAGAGGGCTGCGATTACGCCGACCTGACAAAAGAACGATATGAGAAACAGGCCGCCCGCCAGAGAGCGGTCTGCTCCCGTTAGGAAGGAGATTGGAACATCGACGAAAAAGAAATCACGCTGAAACTCTACTCCCCGCTGACCGGGGATTTTTACCAAAACGACGTGGACGAATACGGCTGGAGCAACGGAGTGGCAGATTACCCCACACTGCTTTCCGGCGTCGATATGGCCTACTACGAGGACAGCATTCAGAAAGCGATAGAGCAGCGCAACAGCGACGATGGCGGGAACTTAATGCTTTACTTTGACGAGAAAGAAAATCCCGGCGTCAAGGAAAAGGTACTGAGCGCCATCCCCTCGGTGGAAATCCGGGGCGGCGAACTCAAGGGCTGCACCACCGTAAAGCTGCGGGAACCTCTCACAGAAGCGGAAATGCAGGATTTGCAGGGTTATCTCAAGAGCCAGTTTTGCGATGGCTGGGGCGAGGACTTTCAGCATCAGACAATCCAAACCTGCGACGGAATGCTGTGCGTCTTTTTTGCGAATGAACCCTTCGACTTTGAAGTGGAACAGGTGCAGCCGGCAGAACCGGAGAAGGAACATTCTGCTTTTAAACGCCCGAAAATGAAGCTGGTGGGCATGGATGGGAACATCTTTGCCATTCTCGGCAGGGCTTCCCAGCTTCTCAGAAGAAACGGGCAGGCGGATCAGGCCAAAGAGATGATCCGCCGCGTTCAACAGTCCGAAAACTATTACAAGGCCCTGAATATCATCAGCGAATATGTGCAAACCGAACTGTCGGAAAAAGCGCCTGTAAAATCCCGAAAGGAAAAGGAACGGGGCGACGCCAGATAAAGGCAGCCGGTTTCGTCAGAAAGGAGATCAAAATATCGAAGAAAACAACATCACATGTAAACTTTATTTCCCTCTTGCCGGGGACTTTATGGATGACGATAGCTGGAACAACGGGACAGCCGACCTTCCCGTACCGCTGAACGGCGCTGATTTAGCCGAATACGAAGGCCCGATCCTTCGCGCTGTGGAAAGCTGCAACAGCCATAATGCGGGGAATCTCATGCTCTACTTTAGAAAAGAATGGAACCCCGGCGTTAAGGAAAAGGTACTGAGCGCCATCCCCACGGTGAAAATCCGGGGCGGCGAGCTCATGGCCTGCGCCACGGTTTGTCTGAAGGAGCCTCTCACAGAAGCAGAAATGGAAGCCTTGCAGAATCACCTGCGGGATCAGTTTTCGAGCGGCTGGGGAGAAGATTTTGAACAGCAGGAAATCAAGGTTAAAGGCGGCGTAATCAGCGTCCACTTTTGGGAAACCGATCATTTCTCCGTGGAAATAGAGCAGCCTGCCCTTAAACGCCCGAAAATGAAGCTGGAAAAATGGGATAGGGATATCCTCTCCGTCCTCAAAAGGGCTGAACGCCTGCTGATAGAAAATGGGCAGCCGGAACGGGCGAAACAGATGATGGAGCAGTTCCATACATTTTACAGCCTATCATCCGGCGTCATCAGCCAATACGTGGAAATCGATCTGCCGGAGAAAAACTTGAAGAAAGCGAAAAAGGGCCGTGGAGAAGAACGATAGAAAGGGGCTATGACGGATTGAAACACAGCGAACCACTGATTTTGAACAAGGAAGAATTCTTCGAGGGGTTTGACAATCCCTCTTTACAGGAAAAAGTCGTTGGAATCAAGATCGCCCTTCTTCAGAATGACAACGGCGAAATAGGTCTTGGGCTTGGGATTGAAGCGCCTCCGTTACATTCGAGGGAAATCGAGGAAATAAACCGCTTTTTTGCGAAAAAGTACAATGCCAACGAAATGATGCAGAAACTCTTACAGCACTATCAGGATCAGAGGTCACAAAACGCAGACAGTAAAAGCCAATCAGATCAGAAGTATGAGATTACCGATATCGCTCACCCGCAATACCCATGGCTGCACCGCATCCGGGCGCTACAGGACGTCCGGGAAGATGTTCATCAAGGCGACCTTGGCGGCTTTGTAGAAAGCGAACGGAATCTCAGTCAGGAAGGAAGCTGCTGGATCTACGATAACGCGCTCGCCGGAGAAAATTCCCGTGTCATTGAACAGAGCACCCTGCATTGGGCTTGCCGGGCGCTTGGCTCGTCTATCATTTCCGGGGACGCCCGGCTGGATCGGAATGTATGGGTTTTAGACAACGCCATCGTTGCCGCAGGAACCGTCACCAATATGGTTACCATCCAAGGGGACGCAAGAATCCTGCCCGGCTCCGGCCATAGTTCTCCTGTCATTAAAAACGACGCCGTCATCTACGGAACCGTGGTAGGAAATGTGGAGATCTCCGGTTTCTATGAATTGCCGCCGGGAGAAAAACTGGAAAACCACAGCAGAGAACCTTTGAAAATCTATGCCAACGAATATACCGGTCCGCTCATGGGGCTTCGTGAGCCGCAAAAGCCGAAAGGCTTTGTTATGCCGGAACAACAGAAAAAACGCTCCGACAGGGAGCGATAACCAAACAACGAAAGGATGATGCCTCTGAACAAAACGAAAGAGCTCGCACAAGTCGTAGACGAATCCATTTTGCCGTTGGAGCATAGCGGCGGGGATGGCTGGACCATCCTGCACGGGGATACCCTGCAGATCATCCGGGCATTCAAACCGCAGGTGTTCGACGCCCTCATCACCGATCCGCCCTACGCTTCGGGCGGCTGGAAACCCTCGGAGAAAAACCGCACCACCAACCAGAAGTACAGCAGCATGAACCCCAAGAACGCCCTGCCGGATTTCGACGGGGACAACAGGGACCAGAGAAGCTGGACGAGATGGATGGCGGAGTGGCTGTCCGACGCCCGGAAAGCCTGCAGGCCGGGAGCGCCTGTCTGCCTGTTCATCGACTGGCGGCAGTACCCTTCCATTACCGACGCTTTGCAATGGGCCGGGTGGATCTGGAGAGGATGCGTGGTATGGGATAAGATGACCAGCCGCCCACAGAAAGGCCGATTCCGCCAGCAGAGCGAATATGTGGTGTGGGGCTCCAACGGCCCCATGCCGGTGAACCGCCCTGTGGGATGTTTGCCGGGGGTATTCCGCTACGCCAATCCGCAGAACCGCACCCATGTGACAGAGAAGCCCCTGCAGCTTATGCGGGATTTAGTGAAAATCTGCGTACCGGGCGGGCGCATCCTCGATCCCTTCTGCGGGGCAGGGACCACCGTCCTCGCCGCCAAGCTGGAGGGATATGAAGCCGTGGGCGTGGAAGTTACCGACGCCTACTACAAATTAGGCTCCGACCGGGTGCGTTTTGCCTTGGAAGCCCATACTGAAGTGGAAGAAACCGCCGAATCATCCTGTGGTTGTCCACGTGGATGACCAACAGAAAACCAAACGGCAGGCTGGACGTCCACATGGACAACCAGCCTGCCACTGCCATTTTATCAGATATATAAAGGAAAGGAAAATCATCATGGAAAAAGCATTCGCATACATTTGCGCTTCGGAGGAAGCCGCGCCCCGCCTATTAAAACGCTACTGCCGCAAGGTTTATGAGCTCGGATACGTCCCCATCTGCCCGAAGCTGAGTGAAGCGCAGTACCTCCAGCCGGACAACGCCGACGAAAAGAGGGATTTCCACAGCATCGCCCGCCAGAAGCTGGGCCGATGCCGTATGCTGGTGGTGTGCGGCAGCGAGATCAGCCACAGTATGTCCGCTGAGATCGGGGCCGCTGAAAAACGCAATCTTATCTGCACCACCCTCGACGGTCTTGCCAAGATCAAGGAAGCGGATGAGAATGGCGGCCTCTGATTCGAGGTCGTTTTTTCTTTGCCAGCCGGTGACTGGTTTTGCAAGCATAGCGTTTGGATATCCAAACGCATCTTGGGGAGCGCCCCAAACCCCCGCTGAACCGCACCGGCTGATTTTGTTCAAGAAATGAGAGGTGAAAATACTGAGAGAAAAGCAATACGCCGCGTTCGCGGCAAACGCCAAAATGCTGGACAGCCTGCGCCGGAACGAGGTAAACTACGTCCCCGGCGTTTTTGAGGTGGCGAAGGTCATCATCCTGAGCAAAGAGGATTTTGAAAAGCTCTCGGAGGACGTCTCCCCGGAATACCCCTTCCTCAAGGATAACCGGGAAATCATGAGCGCCGATCCGGGCGGGTTGTTTCGCTGCCTCATGGTGCGGGCCGAAGGGGAAAAAGAAAATATGCTGATCGCCCAAGGACGCGATACCCTGTACCTTGGCTACGGCAGGGATTACCGCAGCGTCGATCTGCAGGGAGTGCCGGTAGAACGCATCGCCTTGGAGGAACCGAAAGCCTATCAGGAAAAAGCCGTTTTTTACTATCGGCCCAAATACAATGACAAACCAGATTTGGAACACTCTGAACCGGAACAACAAACGAACTTCTTGGTGGAACAGATCGTGGTTTTAGCAGATCAGCAATACCGCCGTTTTCGAGAGTCCGGCCTGTGGACAAATCAAAGCTATTTATCACTATACAGGGATAAGATGTGGTTTGATCCTCAAAAACTTTGCTGGCATTGTGTGTTGGTCAAGGGTGAAAACAGCAGGAATGGAATTCTCGCTGAAACAGAAGGGCATGACTATGTCCGGTATTCCGCATACATTCCAGATTGTGAGAAACTGAGGTTGAAGGATGTTCCTGTATACTATGAGTGGCCGCAAGGGAAGATACGGGAAGAAAGGGCACGTGAAGAAAAAAATCGCGCTGAACATTTTTCTTCTTTTGTAGGCTTGATGTTGTCCAGTCCGGCAACGGAGCTTCATTTTTTAGAGTATGATACAGATACCGGTCTTTTCATGATGCGGCATCAAGGCGGCCCTGAAATGTACATAGACCGTAAATTTCTCCCGGAAGATCTGGCGGAAAGTTTTCATTTTTCAGGAGAATTGCTTGAAAATTTTCTGAATATGGATTACCGCAACCAAACTCACAACAGTGAATATTTTCGTCCGCCAAAGCAGAAGGAAACCCGGAAACGGAAAGAGCCGGAGCGTTAAAAGGAGCCTCGCTATGAGAAAACGAAACCACATCATTCCTCTCCATCTCAACAAAAAGGAACTGGCCCATCTGGAAGCGCAGGTGAAAACAAGCGGCCTGCCCCGTGAGGAATTCCTCCGCACCCTTATCATGGGCGCGGAACTGCGGGCAAGGCCCTGCGATCACCATGCGGATCTGCTCCACAAGGTAGCCGGGCTTTGCAACAACGCCAACCAGCTTGCCAAGGTCGCCAATACCTATGGAGAAGCCAGCCAGCAGGATATCGAGGAAATGACCAAGCTGGCCCGGCAGGTTTGGGAAGAAGTAAAGGAGAACTGGTAGCCTATCGCCTACACCAGCATTATCCCCGTCCACCGCCTCGACAACGCCATCGACTATACCCTTGACGAGAAGAAATGCTCCCGCAGGGAAAACGAGGAATCGCTGGAGGGGGAAATCGATAAGGCCCTCAACAAAGACAAAACCGAGCAGGATCTGTTCGCGTCCGCTCTCGGCTGCACCTGTGAAACGGCTTTTGAAGATATGTGCCGCGTCAAGGAAATGTGGCACAAGGGAGAAGGCGTGCAGGGCTTCCATCTGGTGCAGAGCTTTGCCGCCGGAGAGGTAACGCCGGAACTGGCACACCAGATCGGGCTGGAATTTGCGGATAGGCTGCTGAGCGGAAAGTTTCAGGCGGTAGTCAGCACCCATCTCAACACCAAATGCATCCACAACCATATTGTCTGGAATTCCGTGTCCATGAAAAACGGCAGGAAATACCGCAGTAATGAAAGAACCTATGTCACACAGGTGCGGCAGATTTCCGACGAACTGTGCCGGAAATACCATCTCTCGGTTATCGACACCGAGAAATCGGAACAGGTTGCCCGCCCCTACGTCCAGTGGCTGGCCGAGCAGAATGGAGCGCCCACATGGAAAACGCCCATCCAGCAGGATCTCAATGCGGCGGCTGCGGCTTCCCTCACATGGAAGCAGTTCCTGCGGACGCTGGAGAAGCAGGGCTATGCCTTTCGGTTTGACCGCAAATACCCCACGCTGATCCTGCCGGGCAATGGGCGCACCGTGCGTTTTAAGACCTTGGGCAAGCAGTACACCCCGGAGGCCCTCCAGCGCCGCATCCTTTACCCCAAGCCACCCCGCCGGGCTGGGAAAGAACAGCCGCCAGCCAGCCGCTTCCTGCTCCTTCTTGGGGAAAACCCTTCCCGCAGGCTAACCGGCCTGCGGGCTCTCTACTTTTCCTACCTGTACAAATTGGGGGCGCTGCCGAAAAGGCCCCGGTACCCAAGCTATGCTGTGCGGGAGGATATCCGCAAGCTGGACAAACGGATTGAGCAGGCGGAATTCATCTTTAAAAACCACATAGAGGACCGGGGCCAGCTTGCCGCCATTCGGCAGAAAGCGGAGGATGAAATCGCCGTGCTGATAAAGCAGCGCCAGAAACTCTATCGCTATGAACCGGGCTCTCCGCAGATTACTGTCCTCACGGAAAAACTCCGGCAGCTTCGCCACACCGCCAAGCTGTGCCGGAACATCGAAATCCATTCGATAGAGATGGAGAAGCGGCTGCAGGCGGCACAGATGGAAGAACAACGGCGGCTGGAACAACGGGAAAAAGAAGAACAGCAAAAGGAAGCTCGAAATCAGAAAAATCAAAAAAGGAGATGATCGTTTGAATCGAATTCCTACAAAAGAACAGGTGGAACGCCTCCGGCGGCAGTACCCTGCCGGAACCCGCATCACCCTGCATTCCATGGACGATCCGCAGGCCCCGCCGCCCGGCACCAAGGGCACCGTTGCCTATGTAGACGATATGGGCACAATCGGAATTGAGTGGGACAACGGCTCCGCCCTGTCCCTCATCCCCGGCGAGGATTCCTTTTCTAAAGAAACCTCGCTGGAAAAAACAAAACACAAACGCTCCTGTGACTTGGAGCGATAAAAGGAAGGTGAATTGACTGAACTATGGAAGCGATCCAGCCGACCAGATCGTCCGATTTACCCTTGAGGGCACGGAAATGGCTCTCAAGCTGTCGGGCATGGCGGCAAAAAACTTTGCGCTGTTTGTCTATGCCGTACTGAAGGACCAGAAGAAAACCCACGGCAAAACAAGGCTTGTGCGGATGCTCAGGGAACAGCGCCCGTTCAAATTCTTTAACGTCCCCACGGAAAACATGAAGGAGTTCGCCACAGAAGCCAAAACCCACGGCCTTTTGTATGTTCCCATTCGGAACAAGCAAAAGGCGGACCGCATCGAGGTGGTGGTGTTCGCAGATGACGCCTCTAAGGTACAGCGCATTTTCGACAACCTCGGCCTTGACGCGGTCAAAGCGCAGGCTGGCGAAGCCACCATTGCCAGCGTACAGGAGCAGGAAAAACAGGCTCCCGCAGCCCCGGCGCCCGGCAAAACGGAAACCATCAAAACCGAGCAGGGCGAAGTGGAATTCGAGGTGGGCGGTTTTGAGGACGATTTCAATATCGGCCCAACCCAGCAGGATGCCGCAGAAAATTTTACTTCTGGCCGGGAGAAGGAATCAAATCCCCCGGCAGTGGAAAAGAGTCCGTCCGAGCCTTCCTCGCCCAGCAAAAGCTCTTCGCCCGACTCAATAAACCCTAAAGAGCCGGAGCATAAGCCCTCGGTGAAACAGCAGCTGCAGGAGATCCGGCAGGAGCAGGCAGAGAAAAAGGCGTCCAAATCCAAGCAGCAGGAGCGCCAGCATCCTACCCCCAGCCGTTCCAAACAGAAGAAAAAGAAAAAACAGAAAGGAAGGTAATGCCCTATCGATTTATCCACTTTAATCGGCAAAAAACAGGAAGCCCAGCCTCAGCCGGAACAGCAGTACACCAAGGAAGAATACGCTGCCATGAAGCAGGCCGAACGGGAGGAAGTCTGGTCGAGAGTCAACGCGCAGGCCGAGTCGGTGTTCAAGGATGACGAATCCATGAAAGGCTTTCTCAATTTCATGGCGAACTGCACGCCCCAGAGCACCCGGAATCTGCTCATTCTGTATGAGCAGAACGCTGAAATCACCCACCCCCGTACCTTCGACAAGTGGAAGGAAGCCGGACGCTCCATCCGTTCCGGCGAAAAGGGGTACACCTTCTTTGCCGATCAGGAATACACAAAAGAGGATGGCACCATAGCGAATGGCTATACCATCACAAAAGCCTACGACATCTCCCAAACCAGAGGCCCCCAGCCCCTGCCGCCCCAGCAGCATCTGCCGGAGGAAATCATCGCCGCCATGGTAGAAAACAGCCCTGTTCCGCTTGCCATCTCCGACCAGCTTCCCCAAGGGGTGCAGGCGCAGTATGTGCCGAAACAGCGCACCATTTTTGTCCGAAACGGGATGGATGAAGTTTCCACCATCTGCGCCATTGCCCGTGAGCAGGCCCACGCCAGCTTCGATATGGTGGGCAGCGGTTACTACCGGCAGGCGTATGCGGCCCAAGCCTACTGCGCGGCCTATGTGGCGGCGCAGAAATTCGGCCTTGACACCTCCGCCTTTCATTTCGACAAGGTGTGCCAAAGCTATGCGGAAAGGAGCGCGGACGATAAGCGCGGCTTTTTGGGCGACGTCAAACGGGCCGCCTATTCCATCAACCGGGACGTCCAAAGGAGCTTCCGGGATTTGGAGCAGACCATCCAGCCGGATGAGTTCTCCGTCGCAGCGCCCAAACCCGCCAAGGCTGCCAAAGCCAAGGCGGAGAAAGAGCCGGAACGATGAGGGCTGATCGTTTTCCGTTTGTTTTCTTTTGTGCGGTAGCTTTCCGCCAGCCGTTGTGGTATGGTGGTTGTAAAAAAAGAGAAAGGAAGGGATCGCCATGACAAAGCAGCGACTGGTGAAAATGACCTGCGGGGACCGGAACATACTCGTCAAGGCGCTTCGCAGCGCGCAGGAATCGGTTGAGCCTGAACTGTCCGGCAAACTGCAGCTATTTATTGATCGAATCCTCAGTATGCCAAAGCGCAGGCTGTACCTGAACGATGAGGAATACCAGTACGCCACGCTGTGCTTAAACGGGATGCGGAACGACTATCTGGCGGCAGACCGAAGCTGCGGCGGGATCGACCGCCTGCTCTTAAAACTTGTCCGCGCCAGCTACAGAAGTATCGTCAGCAGATAAATAGCGGCTTTACCCCCGGAGCCTGTGGAAACGCTTTTCCATGGGCTCCGGGGGATTTTTTTGTTTTCACAGAAAGGAAGGATATTTTTTGATTCGATAACCACAAGAAAAAATCCATGGTGGGTGTGGCTTCTGCCTTTGCCCATCGTCTGGTGGCTGGCCCTTTTGACAGCCGGAAGCTGGAGCGAAGGGATGAACCTCGTGGATCTGCTGGGGAAGCTCTCAGCCGCCATGAACAGCCCCTTTTCTGTTCATTGGACGGGATATTCCGCCCGGTGCCTGCTGTTTTTCACGTTAGGGTATGGGATCGCCGCCCTTGTGATCGTTTCCAGCCGGAAGAACACCCGCAGGGGCGTAGAGCATGGCTCCGCCAAGTGGGGGGATGTATTCCAGATTGTAAAGAAATACCGGGATAAGAAAAACCCCAAGGAAAACCTCATCCTGACACAGCATTTCCAGATGGGGATGGATGGCCACAAGCACAAGCGCAACACCAACGTGCTGGTCATCGGGGGCTCCGGCGCTGGCAAAAGCCGTTCCTATGCCATTCCCAACGCCCTCAACTGCGGGAACTGTTCGCTGGTGATCTGCGATCCAAAATCCGAAATCCTGCGGAAAACAGGCGGGGCATTGAAAGCCAATGGATACGAAGTGCGGGTATTTGACCTGTTAAACCCCGACGCCTCCTTCTGCTACAACCCTCTCGCCTATGTGCGGGACGATAAGGACGTGCTGCGCCTGATCGAAACCCTCATCCAATCCACCACCCCGCCCGGAGCGCAGAGCGCCGATCCTTTCTGGCAGAAATCCGAAACCGCGCTTCTGCAGGCGCTGGTTTTGTACCTCATGCACGAAGCGCCGCCGGAGGAACAGAACTTCGCCATGGTCATGGAAATGCTGGCGGCAGCGGAGGTACGTGAAGAAGATGAGGAATACGAGTCGCCTCTGGACATCCTGTTCGCAAGGCTTGAAATGCGGAACCCGGAGAGCATCGCTGTGAAGCAATACCATGTCTTTAAGATGGGGGCCGGAAAAACTCTGAAATCCATTTTAATTAGTGTTGGCGTCCGGCTGTCCGCTTTCAACCTGCCGCAGATCGCCCGGCTGACCTACACCGACGATCTCCATCTGGAGGAAATGGGCGAGAAAAAGGTGGCCCTGTTCTGCTGCATTCCCGACAGTGATAAATCCCTCAATTACCTTGTGGGCATGATTTACGGACAGCTCATCCAAACCCTGTACTTTGTGGCAGACCGGAAATACAAGGGCAGGCTGCCGGTGCCGGTCCATCTGCTGATCGACGAGGCCCCCAACATCGCCCTGCCCACGGATAACTTCCTGCCATGGCTCTCCACCATGCGAAGCCGCAACATCTTTTGCAGCTACATCGCCCAAAACATGGCGCAGATCAAGGCGCTGTTCAAGGAACAGTGGGAATCGCTGGTGGGCCTGTGCGACGAGTTTCTCTACTTGGGCGGGAACGAAAAGGAAACCCACAAATACGTTTCCGAGCTTATGGGCAAAGAAACGCTGGATACCAACACCTATGGCCGGAGCCGGGGACGAAGCGGCAGCTTCAGCGTGAACGACCAGCAGACGGGCCGGGAGCTTCTCACCCCCGACGAGGTACGAATGCTGGACAACCGCAAAGCCATCTTATTTGTCCGTGGGGAACGCCCCATGATGGACGATAAGTACGACCTCATGCGCCACCCCAATATCCGGCTGACCGAAGATGGCGGCGCTGCGCCCTACGACTACACGCAGGCAAAGGACGCCGCAGACGATATCGATTTCTCCCCGGACCAGTACGACGATTTTGAACTGCTGGAGCCGGAGGATTTTCTAAACCCATAAAAATACACATTGAACTGGAGGAATGCTTCTGAAGAAAACCCTGAATCGCTTTGTTTTGAAGAAAAATCCCAAAAAGAACGATAAGCCCGCCAACGCTTTGCCCCTCGGAAGAAAGGGGAGGCTCGGCTTTTCCGTCTATGCAGCCGCAGTGCTGTGCTTCTGCTGCTTTTCCATCCCGGCCTTCGCCGCCAGCGATCCGTTGGGCGTGGTGAACAACCTGTCCGATTTTATCTTTTCCCTGATCCGCGCCATCGGCCTCATCCTTTTGGGCTGGGGCGTAGTGCAGGTCGGTCTCTCCTTCCAGAGCCACGATCCTTCCCAGCGTTCGCAGGGTTTCCTCACCCTGGCGGGCGGCCTCGTGATTACCTTTGCCAAGGAAATCCTCGACCTTATCACCGCCTGATTTTCTGTATTCCAGTCAAGGAAGCGCCCGCCACCGGGCGCTTCCCTTTATTTTTTTGCAAGGAGGTGACCAGCCGGAAACTGGATTATTGATAACTTAAATTCGGCGCTGGAAACATGGAACGACAAGCTGGCTGAAATCTGGACGCTGCTTACCCAAGATCCCGCAACCTTCAAAGGCGGCGGGATCTGGCAGGTCATGCTGGACATCAACGGGGCCTTGAAAGCCATTGGGTACGGCCTGCTGGTTTTGTTTTTCGCGGTCGGCGTTGTCAAGACCTGTTCGAGCCTTGCCGATCTGAAGCGCCCGGAAGCGGCATTTAAAATGTTCATCCGTTTTGTACTGGCAAAGGCGGCGGTGGGATACGGCCTCGACCTCATGCTGGCCGTTTTCAAAATCATTCAGGGGATGGTTTCCACCATCATCACCCAATCCGGCCTGTCGGGAAGCAGCGGCACGACGCTTCCGCAGGAGATCATCGACAAAATCAACAATGTAAACTTTTGGGACAGCATCCCCCTGTGGGCAGTCACCCTGCTGGGCGGCCTGTTCATTACAGTGCTGGCATTCATTATGATCCTGACGGTGTATAGCCGCCTATTCAAATTATATATGTACACGGCTATCGCGCCAATACCCATGTCCACGTTCGCCGGGGAACCCACCAGCAATGTGGGGAAAAACTTCCTGCGTTCCTATGCTGGGGTGTGCCTCGAAGGGGCCATCATTGCGCTGGCCTGTATCATCTTCTCGGTTATGGCGTCCAGCCCGCCTGCGGTTGATCCCAACGTTTCGGCGGTTACCGCCGTATGGAGCTACGTGGGCGAGCTCATCTTCAACCTTTTGGTTTTGGTGGGCGCTGTGCGAATGAGCGACCGGATCGTCAAAGAATTATTGGGGCTGTAGGCCCAAAAGGAGTGAAGCAATATCGAAGTAAAAGTACCAAAGGAAATCCGGGACTATCAGGAATCCATCTTTTTCGGGCTCTCCACCCGGCAGTTTATCTGTTCCCTGCTGGCCGTAGGCGTGGCAGTCGGCGTCTATTTCGGCCTGCGCCCGTTGGTCGGCAGCGAGGAAGTGGGCTGGATGTGCATCCTTGGAGCCGCGCCCTTTGCGGCCTGCGGCTTTTTCAAATACCATGGCATGACTGCTGAACAGGCGGCATGGGCGTGGTTCAAGTCGGAATTTTTGTACCCGAAAAAACTGGTGTTTAAATCCGACAGCCTTTACTACGAGGCTCTGAAGGACGCTATCGCAGAGGGGGAAAAGCCTCCCTGTAAACGGAAAACCCGCAAGCCCCAGCCACCGGCTGGGAAAGAACAGAGGGCTGAAAAATGGAACTGAACATCCACCCCTTTCTTCCCGAAGAAACCCCATACTTTTATAAGCAGTGCAAGGAGTTGGACGAAAAAACCGGGAATATCGGATGTTTTATCGGAAGGTTTGAGGAACCCTCCTCAAAGCTGGTCAGCGATTGGACCGATCATACGTCCCGGCTGAACACATCGGAATTCGCGGATGATTTTAACGACATGGTCGATACCCTGCGCCAAGGTATGCTGAAAAGCCGGAAGGCTCTGGAGATATACTGCATGGACCATCCGGGCTGCATGATGCTGGACAGCGCCAGCACCGATCCAGATTACGGGTTTCGGATTAATACCGGAAAATACTCCTATATGCTCCGGTGCAATTTTTCCTCCCCTTATTACACCTTTGTGCTGACAGCCTATTCTTTTCTCGCCTTAGACCGAAATATGCGGGAAGCCAGAAACGGAATCCCCATCCTCGACCTGCAGGGCTATGAACGATTCCGCATACCGGATGGCGGGAAGCTCAAGGTTACTTCTCCAGATGGGTTTGCCGGTTTCTGCACCATTCGCTATCTTGACCAGAACCGGCTGGTACTGTTCGACGAATTCCATAAAAGCACCATCCTCTCCATCCGGGAACTGCCGAAATGGGCGGTCGTCAACAAATACCAGCTTGTGCCTGTAAAGCAATCGATACGGGATAACGGCAGGCCCCGCCGCAAAGGGCAGGAACGATAACCATAAATCTCTAAGGAAAGGAAGGATGCCTATCATCAAAACGCTTCTCAAAGCAGCGAAAGCAGAAAAAGAAAAATTCAAAATTCCAAAGTCCGTACAGGACGCCATCCCCATCCAGCGCATCTGGCCGGATGGGATTTTTCAGGTGGGGAGCCGGTTCTCCAAAACCTTCTCCTTTACCGACATCAATTACAGCATCGCAAGCAAGGAAGATAAGACGGCGATGTTTTTAGATTATTCGGAACTGTTGAACGCGCTGGATTCCAGCGCTTCCGCCAAGATCACCATCAACAACCGCCGTATTGACAAAGCAGAATTCGAGAAATCCCTGCTGCTGCCCATGAAAGAGGACGGGCTGGATCATTACCGGAAAGAGTACAACGAAATGCTGTTCTCCAAGGTAACCGGCGTGAGCAACAGCGTGGTGCAGGACCGGTACATCACCATCACCGTGGCGAAGAAAACCATCGACGAGGCCCGCACCTATTTTGCCCGTGTGGGCACCGACCTCATCACCCACCTTTCCCAGCTATCCTCCATAGGCCGGGAACTGGATGCAGCCGCCCGCCTGCAGATCTTCCGGGATTTCTTCAAGGGCGGAGAACCCGCCGCCTTTGCTTTTGATCTGAAGGAGCACATGAAAAAAGGGCACAGCTTCAAGGATTGGCTCTGCCCCGACAGCATGGAATTCCAGAAGGACCACTTCCGCTTAAACGACCGATGGGGCCGCGTGCTCTACCTGCAGGGCTATGCCAGCTACATCAAGGATTCCATGATTGCCGAGCTCTGCGACATGGACCGCAGCCTCATGCTTTCCATCGATATTTTAACGGTCCCCACCGACGAAGCGGTGCGGGAAATCCAGAACAAGCTCTTAGGGGTGGAAACAAATGCGGCGAACTGGCAGAGAAAGCAGAATGCCGCCAACAACTTCTCGGCTGTCCTGCCCTACGATATGGAGCAGCAGAGGAAAGAAACCAAGGAAATGCTGGATGATTTGACAAACAGGGACCAAAGGATGATGTTCGGCCTTGTGACCTTGGTGCATTTAGCCGATACCAAAGAGCAGTTGGACAGCGATACGGAAACCCTGCTCACTACGGCAAGAAAGCATCTGTGCCAGATGAGCGTCCTGCGCTGGCAGCAGAAGGACGGGCTGGACACGGCTTTGCCCTACGGCCTGCGGAGAATTCAGGCGTTGAGAACCCTCACCACCGAAAGCACTGCGGTGCTGATCCCTTTCCGGGCGCAGGAAATCCTCCAGAACGGCGGCATCTACTATGGGCAGAATGCTGTCAGTAAAAACATGATTGTGGCAGACCGGAGGAAGCTGCTCAATGGCAACAGCTTCCGCTTAGGTGTTTCCGGCTCTGGCAAATCCTTCTCCGCCAAGGAAGAAATTGTCAGCATCGCCCTGTCCACCAACGACGATATCCTGATTTTAGATCCCGAATCCGAGTTCGGCTTTCTGGTGGAAGCCCTCGGCGGCGAGGTCATCCGGGTATCCGCTTCCTCGGATACTCACCTGAACGCCATGGACATGGACAAAGCCTATGGGGACGAGCGCAACCCGCTGATTGAAAAATCCGAATTCATCCTCTCCCTGTTCGAGCAGCTGGTAGGCGCGGGCAACGTGAGCGCCAAGGAGAAATCCATCCTTGACCGATGCACCTACGATGTGTACCGGGAATACATGGCCAACAACTACGAGGGCGAAGTGCCCACCTTAAAAGACCTGTACCACTCCCTGTTAAAACAGCCGGAGCCGGAAGCCAGAGGGCTGGCGCTGTCCTCCGAACTGTTCATCACCGGCAGCCTCAACACCTTTGCCCAGCGCACCAATGTGGACACCAAGGCCCGGATCATCGCCTATGACATCCGGGAGTTGGGCGAACAGCTCATGCCCATCGGAATGCTGGTCACCTTGGACGCTATCTTCAACCGGGTCATTCAGAACTGGAAGAAGGGCAAGACCACATGGGTATTTGCCGACGAGTTTTACCTGCTGTTCCGCTATGAGTACAGCGCCGACTTCTTCTACAAGCTGTGGAAGCGCATCCGCAAATACAACGGACTGGTGACAGGTTTAACGCAGAACGTCGAGGAGCTCCTCCGTTCCGACACCGCCCGCCTCATGCTGGCAAACTCGGAATTTTTAATCCTCTTGAACCAATCCGCCACCGACCGGGATGAACTGGCGGGGCTTCTGCACATTTCCGAAAACCAGCTTGGCTACATCACCAATGTGGCGGCTGGCTGCGGCCTGATTCGCTGCGCCGGAAATATTGTGCCCTTTGAAAACAGCTTCCCCCGCAGCACACGCCTGTACCAGCTGATGACCACCAAGCCGGACGAGGCCCTGAGAGGGGTGTAACCATAGGGATTATAATGGACCGTTTTTGGGCGATGCCGAGCAGATACACTTTTGAGATCAAGCCCATACGGGAACTGCTAATGCAGTACATTCCCCGTGGGTTGGTGATTGATCCTTTCGCCAACAGATCGAAGATCGCTTCCGTTACCAACGATCTGGATACCGACTGCGACACCGATTACCACTTGGATGCAACGGATTTTCTCGCCATGTTTCAGGACGCCAGCGTAGACATGGTTTTATACGATCCGCCGTACTCCGCAAGGCAGGTAAGCGAATGCTACCGGAAAATGGGCTATACCGTTAATATGCAGACAACGCAGAACAGTTACTGGAGAAAGCATAAAGAACAGATCCGCCGGATTGTAAAGCCGAACGGCCTTGTTCTTTCCTGTGGCTGGAACAGCGGTGGGATTGGAAAAAAGTATGGTTTTGAACCCCTGCATATCCGGTTGGTTGCCCACGGCGGCAATCACAATGACACGATTGTCGTGGTGGAACGGAGGATGGAAAACTGAATACAGAGCAGAAACGATACAGCAGGGGGCCGCCTTCGGCTCCCTGTACTTTTTACCGGGAGGTATGCCATTGAAAGAAATTAAAACGAAGCCGGAGGGCGGCAAGCCTAAACTGCTGGACAAAGCTGCCAAGGCCCCGAAAACAGCCATGAAGGATTTATGGCTGAAATCCAAAGACAAGACAATCTCTGAAATCAAGGAAGCTCCCTTCGCCAGCCAGCGCGGGGAATCCTCCAACGCCCCTGCCAATACTGCCGGGGATCAGATGCTGTCCGGGATGGAAACCGCCGCCAAGAAAGGCGCGAACCTGACCTGCCGGGGCGGGAAAAAGCTGGCGCAGGCCACGGCCCGGAAGGTAAAAGAAAAAAGAGAGATTTCCCGCACCCTGTCGGGGGCCAAGGATGCAGGCGGCAAGGCTGGGAAAGCTGCCAAAAACACATCTTCTAAAATACGGACGAAGAATACAGTGGCCAAGGCTGTCAAGGGAAAGCCGCAAAAGGCGGTAAAGACAGCCAGCCGGTCTGTGAAAGGCGTAAAGCAGAGCGCCAAGGGGATCAAGACCGCGCAGCGTTCGGCAAAGACAGCACAGCAGGCGGCGAAAGCGGCACAGAAAACAGCGCAGGCCACCGCAAAGGCGGCTAAGGCAGCAGCCCAAGCTGCCAAAGCTGCGGCGAAAGCAGCGGTAACCGGCATAAAGGCGGCGGTCAAGGCAACCGCAGCCGCCATCAAAGCAACCATTGCCGCAATTAAGGGATTGATAGCCCTGATTGCTGCCGGAGGCTGGGTAGCTGTGGTCATTATCCTGTTGATTTGTTTAATCGCCCTGATCGTCGGCTCCTGCTTCGGCCTGTTTTTCGGCTCCGACTCCACGGGGACCGGTACCAGTGTAACGCAGGCGGTGTCTACCCTCAACGGGGAATATCTGGCCCACATTCAGGAGATAGAGGACGCCAATCCCCACGACCGGATGGAAACTACCTCTAACGACGGGGTACTCTCCATCAATTGGGAGGACGTCCTCGCCGTATTTTCCGCCAAGGTTACCGGCGCGGAGGATGGGGCGCAGATCGCTTCACTGGACGACGCTCAAGTTCAGCAGCTGCGGGACATCATGTGGGAGATGAATGCGGTATCCTCCAGCACCCGCACCGAAAGCCATGAGGTAGAAGTTACCGAAGTAGACGAGGATGGGAACGAAACCACCCATACCGAAACGGTGACAGAAACCATTCTGGAAATCACCATCACCCACAAAACGCCGGATGAAATGGCCCGCCAGTACAGCTTCAATTCCCGGCAGAACGAATACCTCGCCCTTATGTCGGAGCCGGAAAACCAAAGCCTGTGGGTGGAACTGCTGGGCGGTTACACAAGCGGCGGCGGGCAGATCGTGAACCCCGACACCGATTGGATAGGGACGGGTATTTTCCAGTGGCCTCTGCCGCAGAGCTACACCATCACCTCATGGTTTGGCTACCGGGAAGATCCTTTCACCGGAGAGATCGCCTACCATAGCGGAACCGACATCGCCGCGCCGGAAGGTACGCCCATCCTTGCTGCAGCAGACGGGACCGTCACCATTGCCAACGCCATCGACTCGTGGGGCGGCGGGTATGGATACCACATCAAGGTAAACCACAACGATACCTTCGACACCCTGTACGCCCATTGTTCCTCCATCTGCGTGACGGTTGGGCAGGAAGTGAAGCAGGGGGAGGTGATCGGTTATGTCGGCACCACTGGAAATTCCACCGGCAACCACCTGCACTTCGAGGTCTGGCAGAATGGGGAACGCACCGACGCCCTCGGTTTCTTTAAGGACAAGGAATAGCATCTGCAGATCAAAGAAATACTACACCCGAAAGCAGCAGAGGGTTATTATATATGGTATATGGAAAACCAGCAGCCTGCAAAAACAGGCTGCTGGCTTTATTTTGTTTCAAGGCTGTATCCGACATCACGGATACAGCGCAGATGGATACTGGAATCTTCTCCTAAATTCAACTTGCGCCGGATAGATTGCACATGATGGCTGACAAGCTTCCGAGCCTCGCCATAGTCTGGCTCCTTCCAGATTTTTTCGTAAATCTGGTCATGTGTCAGCACTTGATTGGCGTTCTGAAATAGGTACAGGAGAATCTCATATTCGGTTTTCGTGAGAGGGATCTCCTGCCCTTGGTAGAGTACCCTGCGCTGATTTTCCCGAATTTCCAAAGCAGAGGTGCTCCGTTGTGACCTAAACTCCATCGGCTCTATACGAGATGCAGATTGGGCCAGCCCCTGAACTTTGAGAAACGCATTCTCATCTCCATCCTCAAAGATCAAAAGCATGATTTTCACTTGACCTCTTCGCCCTGCCTTTCAATAGAACGCCTTAGTTTTTCAAAGGCTTCCGGACTGATTCCATGCTCCATCCGGCAGGCGTCCGCTTCCGCAGTTTTAGGATCTACGCCTGCCGCGATGAGCCGTTCCATGAAAAAGCAGTGGCGTTCATATACTGCTGCGGCAACCTGTTCTCCTGAAGATGTCAGGGAAAGTATGCCGCTTGAATCTTTACGCAGATATTTTGCCTTGGTTAATTCTTTTACAGCGCGGCTTACAGAGGGCTTTGTTACTTCCAAATACTCCGCAACATCTACACAACGGACATCCCCTTGTTTTTGAAAAAGGATATATACAGCTTCCAGATAATCCTCCATAGATGATGTTAGACGCAGTCGGCACACCTCCCTTATCTATTAAAAGTAAAAGAGATAATCTATGAAAAATTACTTTAATTTAATTGCTGCAACGTCAACATGATTTGGAATACTGTTGAATGTGTAGGACTCTATCACCTCATTATTGAACACCGCATATTCGTTTCTGTAGTTCAACGGAATCACAACGCTGCTTTCATTTGCGGAATTAAGGGCAGTGGTAAAGATATTCTGAACAGTATCCGGATCATCTGTCTTGTAAAGGCCGGCAATCAGTTCTTTCGCTTCCTCTTCGCTCATTGTGGCAAGTGCCTTGGCGATCTGAGGATCAGTCGAATAAATTCCACTGGCATCTGTATAATCAGTGGAAGGATACATATTGGCGACAAATGTGTACGGATCATAGGGGAACCAATAGCTCATATACGCGGTGATTTCGTAGTTCCCTTCTGTAAACACCTGTTGCATAAATGCCATCAGGTCAATAGGATTCGTCGTGATTTCAATGCCAAGCTTTTTCATCGAATCCTGGAAGAAAAGCACTACCTTATCATACACACCCGTGGAGGGATAAGTAATCGTAAAGGAAAGCTTTTTACCATCCTTTTCTCGGATGCCATCGCCATCCGTATCAGTCCAGCCGGACTTGTCCATCAGTTCAATGGCCGCATCCATATCATAGCTCGGAGTTGTCACATCTGCCTTGCAATAGGGCATATCCGCAGGCATAACTGAATCTGCTTCCGTTCTCAAGCCCGAATAAATATTTTGAGCGATAGACTCTTTATCAATAGCCATCTGGATCGCTTTTCTGATATTGATATCATCCAATGGAGCCACTTCGTCGTTAAGCGCAATAAACTCTGTGACAAAATCAAAATCGGAAATTACGCCCGTAATGCCTTCCGTGCTGGACAGTTCCTGATAGGAAGCAGCATCCAATGTGTCAGAACCGATAATGAAGTCCACTTCTCCAGCCCTCATTGCAGCGACCTTGGATTCCGGAATAACTTTTACTGTGAAGGAATCTACATCCGGTTCTTCGCCCCAATAATTGGGATTGCGTACAAAAGTGTATTCCGTTGCAGTATCGTTCACGCTCTCAAACATATAGGGACCTGTACCCGGCGTATGATTCATCAGATATTCTGAGTTCAAAGAACCGTCCTCATTGAAGGCGGATGCTGAAAGAATCCCTCTCGGCATTACCATGGACAAATCGTTGAGAACATTGTAATAAGGACGAGTCAAATGAAAGGAAACCGTGTATTCATCATCTACTGTGATCTCGGATGTCAACATATCAAGCTGCCCGTAATTGGAACTGGTTCCTATGACAGACTTCATATTGTCGAAATAGAGTTTCACAGCCTCCGCATTGAAGGGTGTTCCATCATTGAACTTTACATCTTCACGCAGATGGAAAGTATAGGTGAGTCCATCATCGGAATTTGTCCAGTCCGTAGCAAGGCAGGGCTGGTACTCTCCGTCCTGATATTTGACCAAAGGCTCATAAAAGTTGTTCATATAATATGTAGCCTCATAGGACTGTACCGCAGGGGCAAAGCCCATCGAAAAGTTTGCGCTTTGCGCAATAGAGATCGTTTGAGATGCGTTCTTGTCTGTTTGGCCATTACTGGAGGATGAGGGATCTGTATTGCTGCAACCAGCAAGAAGCGTCAACCCCATTACACAAGCCAAAAGAAGGGATAAAAGTTTTTTCATGTTTGTGCTCCTTTACATGTTTTTTATTGCAAAGCCTGCCTTTTTGAAAGGGCGGCCTTTACAAGCTCATTAGAATATGGTTCATGGAAATCCGAAAAGCTTTGCGGTTTGTAAACTGTCTCGATTATTTTCCCGAAACGCATCACATGAATGGTATCTGCCATATACATCGCAATGTCTAAATCGTGGGTAATAATCAAATAACTCAATCTCAACTCGTCCCGCAAATTCCGCAACAGATGCAAAATTTGCTTTCTTAATGTAACATCAAGCCCACTAAAAGATTCATCGAAAATAATGTGCTGTGGTTCTGTTGCCAAAGCACGCGCTACACAGAGCCTCTTTTGCTGACCACCAGAAAGTTCATCAGGGCGACGATTCAATATATCTCCCCCTAAATTAACCATGTCCAGCAACTCTTCGACTCTCTTTTTTCTGTCCTCTTTTCCCATATCCAATAAAAGATGGAGAGGTTCATCCAAAATTTGTAATACGTTTTGGTGAGGATCAAGAGAACTGGCTGCATCCTGCATGACAAGCTGCACTTTGCCTCGCATCTTTTGAAGCGTTTTTCTTTTGACGCCTGTCACTGTTAAATTATCTAAAGTAACTTTTCCGGCATCGGGGAGCTCGATATAGGACAAAATTCTGGCAAGTGTGCTTTTTCCACTTCCGCTTTCGCCTACGATGGCCGTGATACTGTTGTCGGCAAGCTCGATAGATACGCCTGACAGGGCTTCCAACAGGTCTTTTTTTCTACCCGGTATTTGATATTTCTTTATAATTCCTTCTGCCTTTAGCATAGCGCCTCCTGAAACAGTATACTTGCTTCCATCAATTGTTTTGTGTAATCATGCCGTGGTGTGGAGAGCACCTCATGGGTTTTACCCTGTTCAATGATTTCTCCCGATTTCATCACCGCAACACGGTCACACAGTCTCGCTACTACACCAAAATCATGTGTGATAACCAGCATCGATACCCCTGATGTTTTTATTTTTTCCAGTTCATTTAAAATCAAATATTCACTGGCCGCATCTACGGCAGTGGTAATTTCGTCTGCAATAATCAGTTTCGAAGCCTGCTGCATAGTGAGAGCAATCATCACTCTCTGCAGCATGCCGCCCGAAAGCTCATCCGGATAACTGTTAAAAATTTTTTCCGCATCCGGCAAGTTCACACTGGCCAACGTATTCGTAAGTTCTCTACAAAAGTTGTGCCGTTCTTCTCTGGTATTGAATCGAAACCCCATTTCAAGTTGTTTTCCCAGCTTCACCATGGGAGCAAATGCAGTCATGGGATTCTGCGGTATCATACTGATCTGTTTTCCTCGATAGTCAGCCAGTTCTTTTGCATTCATGGAAAAGACATCTCTGCCATTCCAGCGAATTTCCCCTCTGATTTGAAAAGCACGAGAATTTAACAGCCGCATAATACACTTGCTGGTCATGCTTTTCCCGCTTCCGCTTTCTCCGATCAGCCCGAAGGTTTCTCCCTCGCCTACGGAAAAGCTGATGGAGTGAAGCAATTCCTCTTTTGTCAGTTTTGAGCGAACTGTTAAACAGTTGATATCAAGCATTTCTAACCCTCCCGTGGTGCGTAAATATCCCGCAAAGCCTCACCGAACAAATTAAATCCACCGGCTGTAAACAGGATACAAAGCCCCGGATAGACCAGAAGCTGCGGCTGACTGAAAATCAGTTGTTTGGCATTCACGAACATGGCGCCCCACTCTGCTGTTCCCGCCTCCAAGCCCAGCCCCAGAAAGGCGTAACTGGAAATCATAATGATAATGGAGGACAGTCCTGTACTGAATATCACCAAAAGATGTGGAAGGACATTTGGAATAATATGCCGGAATATAATCCTCAGTTCTGAACAGCCTGACATCCGGCAGGTGATAACATAAGGTTTTTGTTTTTCTCTGAGAACGTAGGTACGAACCACTCGTGCATTCCATACCCACATGGCAATTACAATGGATAGAATGATACTGAACACTTTTGATTCAAATAATCCCACCAGAGTAATGGCCACAAGAAAGGGTGGAAATGCCATAAAGATGTTAGAAACAACATCAAAAATCCGGTCAAGTACACCGCCCAGATAAGCGCAGACAGTAGCTACGACCGTACTGACAAGTGCCAAAATGATAAGCGAGGGCAGAGCGATAGACATAGATGACCGCGCGCCATAGAGCAATCGTGAAAATACGCAGCGCCCCATTTCATCTGTTCCAAGAGGATATTCTGAATCAGGTGCAGACAAAGCATGCGCGACGTTTAGCTCTGATGGATCATGCGGTGCTATAAAGGGCGCAAATGCCACAACAAAAAATACAATTAACATCATGGCCAACCCAAGCAGTGCCTGCGGTTTATGTAAAATTTTACGAATCATAAACCTTCTCCTTTGCTTTTCCGTGTGGGTTTAAAGCGATATTGACCAGATCCGCTATAAAATTAACCAGAACAAAAATGGCGGCTGTTAACAAAACACATGCGTTGATTGTAATAGTGTCCCGTGCATTTAACGCTGTTACCAACATAGAACCTATTCCCGGAATAGAAAAAACTGATTCCACCATTGCGCTGCCTGCTATCATAAACCCAAAACTTTGGGCGAGCATTGTTACCAAAGGGGGCAGTGCAAACCGGCTTACCATAAAAGCGATTCTGCGTTCCGAAACCCCACGTGAACGGGCATATAAAACGAAATCCTGACTATATCCCTCCAAAAGTGAAGAACGAAACACACGAATATTACCTGCCGCAACCGGGATTGCCAGAGCCAAAGCCGGAAGAATAAAATCTTTCATGCTGTCTGCCCCCATAATGCTGAAGATCGGAATCTGAACAGAAAAGGCCAGCAGGAGCATAAAACCAATCCAGTAATTGGGCAGAGACATGGAAACGATCCCAAACAAGTAAACTGTTTTATCGAATAATCCACCTTTTTTACTGGCAGATAGCACACCCAGAGGAATACTAAATATGGCTGCAAACAACAGCGCCAATGATGCCATTGTGATGGTTGGCCCTAATGAGGCTGTCAGTTCTTCGATGATAGGGCGGCCTGTATTGTAGGAATTTCCAAAATCTCCATGTAACGCGTTCCACAGCCAAGAACCATATTGCTGGATCAGAGGCTTGTCAAGGCCCAATTCTTCCCGTACTAATTCAACCTGTTCTGGAGTGGGCCTTGAATACCGGCGCACAGCCAAAGCCTCAGCCGCATCTACAGGGGATAAATTTGTGTAGATGAAAGTCAAAATCGTGACACCAAACAGCACAAGGAGAAATAAAGATAAGCGCGTCAATATTTTTTTGCTCATACTCCAACTCCCAAGGCTCCTTCTCCAGCAATACTCCAGCTTTCGGCTTTCTTCCTGCTTTGGACAAAATCCGCATAGATTCCATCCTGCTTTATCAAATCCTCATGCCTGCCGCGCTGTATGATACGGCCAGCCTCCAGAACAAGAATCTGATCCGCATGTTGAACGGTTTTGAGCCTGTGGGCAATCATAATAATCGTTTTATTATGCGTCAACGCTTCAATCGCTTCTTGAAGTTCAGCTTCATTTTCCGGGTCAACGTTGGCGGTAGCCTCATCCAAAATGATGATCGGGGAATCTTTCAACATGGCGCGTGCGATGGATAGGCGTTGACGCTCTCCACCGGAAATAGTAGCTCCACCTTCTCCGATCACCGTGTCGTAACCATCCGGAAGGGCAGAAATAAAGTCATGGCACCGGGCTGCCTTGGCAACCGCCACAACCTCTTCGTGAGTGGCACCGGGTTTTCCAAATTTAATATTGTTTTCAATCGTATCATTAAAGAGGTAGACCGTTTGAAATACCATACTAAAGTTTGCCATCAAGCTGTCCAACTGGTATTCCCTGATATCTGTCCCGCCCAATTTAACTGTTCCACTGTCCACATCCCAGAAACGAGCCATTAAACTGGTAAGAGTTGTTTTTCCTGATCCGGAGGGGCCAACGATTGCAGTGGTAGTCCCTTCCGGTATGGAAAAGCTGACATCATGGATAATTTCCCGTTCTCCATAAGAAAAACTGACATGTTCAAATGTAATATCCCTATTTTTCGTTTCTTGTTTTGTACCTTGTTCATCCATGCGGGGAGCATGATCAATCTGTTCCACTCTGTCAATGGAAGCGTCAATCATCGGAAGCATAAAGAACATTTCTCCGGCTGACTCAAGCTCGCTGTAAACAAGAAAAGCGGAAACCGCCATCATCAAGCAGGTAAATAAAGTCATAGCTCCACTTAAATATAGCCAGATAGAAAGAAGCACAGCCGCTACCGCAGCAATTCGCAACACAATTTGCTCCAGAACATTGTATGGGATACGCTCGCGCTCCAGCTTAAAGTTTTGATACTCCGTTTCCTCTATGGTTTTATTTAATGTTTGATTCGCCGCCTTATCGCCATGAAACGCACGAACAACGCTCATTCCCTGAATATATTCAAGAACGGAATCTACCAATTTGGTTTGTGCCTGCAAACGTCCGGGAGAAAGCTGACGGGATTTTTTCAGCAATTGTGAATTAACAAATAAAAACAACAGTACTCCTAATAAGAAAATCAACCCTATACGCCAATCAAAAAACAGAATCGCAATAGAAAATACAACAGTACGGATGATCCCCACCATCGTTCGGGCAATGACGGCAAACGACATACTCTCCAAATCTTCCATTGTAGAAGTTGCTGCAGCCGTAAGGCTTCCCAAGCTTTGACTATTGAAATAGCCCATCGGCATGTACTTCATACGTTCACCGATCCTGATTCTTTTTTCCTCACACATATGGTAATTGGCCTGTCCTTCACTGTTGTGGGCCAGATACCAGAAAATCGCAGCGCCTGTTACACTGACCAGCATGACGCCCAGTGCGGCCAATGCTGTTTCGCCTGTAACATTTTGTTCTACCAAGGCTCGCAGCACAACCAGCAAAGCAATAAACTGGATAGCTTCAAAAATACTGCGAAGCAGTTCATAACCCATTCCCTTATACCACGTCTTTTTCTGTTTTCCAGCAAAAGCAAAAAAACGTTTATATGCGTTAAACATTCTCAGCGCCTCCTTTCATACCGGCAGAGTCTTTTGCCTGTATATGCGCTTTCCACATATCTGTATAAAGCGGACAATTTTTCAGAAGTTCTTCATGAGTTCCAGTTGCGGCGATTTTTCCGTTTTCTACTACTGCAATCTGCTCAGACTGGATAATAGTCGATAACCTATGTGCAATAACAATCAAGGTCTTTCCTTTAGTAAGCCGGTTCACCGCATCCTGTATAACCGCTTCATTTTCCGGGTCAGTATAGGAAGTCGCTTCGTCGAGGATAACGACGGGCGCGTTTTTCATCATAGCTCTGGCAATAGCAATCCTCTGGCGTTCTCCACCGGACAAATGACTTCCGGCTCCTCCCACAAGGGTTTCGTAACCGTGTTCGAGGCCCATAATAAACTCATGACAGCCTGCAGCTTTGGCGATTTCCTCCACTTCTTGGTCTGATGCGTTGGGATTACCCATACGAATGTTTTCTCGTACAGACACATTAAATAGAAAATTGTCTTGGGATACATATCCAATTAAATCCATTACTTGATCTGCGGGAATTTTTTTAATGTCAACCCCACCAATCGTAATTGTTCCTTCATCAATATCCCAATAAGAAGCAATCAATTTTGCGATGGTAGATTTACCGGAACCAGAAGGACCAACCAAAGCGGTTGTAGTTCCCTGTTTAATTTTTAAGTTTATACCCTTTAAGACTTGAGTATCCTTATATGCGAATTTTACATCGGTCAAAGTAATATCCAATCCGTTTAGGTTTTTATGTTGGAGTGGACGATCTAAATCCGGTTCTGATAAAATAGAACTGATTTCTCCAACGATGGTACTGATTTTGGAAAAGTCATCGGTTAAAAAGATTGCAGATACCAACGGGCCTACAATACCCAGCGATAAAATCATAATAGTGATGAAGGCAGCCGTGGTAAGGCTTCCGTTCATATAGAAAATACATCCAATGGGGAGTACCCCAATCAAAACAGCTGGCCAGATGGTCATCATAAGGGCTGAATACCCTTGTGTAGATTTCATCCAGTCAAGAATCAACTCTGCATTTTTATGAACAGCCTGCGTAAATTTCCCATAGGACACCGCGCTCTGGTTAAACGCTTTAATGACTTCAATCCCGTTGATGTATTCTACTGTGGTAGCACTCATGTGTTTACCTGCTTGTACGACTGCCCCGTATTTTTTAGGATATTCTTTCATTTGTGCCATATAGCACAGGATACCAATTGGAATAGTAATCAGAGAAACGAGAGCCATGCGCCAGTCTAAAACAAACAAGTAGATAATGACTGCGACAGGAACCAAAAGGTTAGAAGTCATTTCGGGAATGATATGCGCCAATGGAACCTCCATCTGTTCTACTCGCTCTACCATAGAACTTTTCAGTTTCCCCGATGGCGTATCGGTTAGATACCCCATAGAAACCTTTGTCAACTTCGAGGCAATCCTTCGCCGTATTTCAGATAAAACTGCAAACGTTGCTTCGTGCGAAGCTTTTGTCGAAAACCCATGAAATACAGACTTCATGATGAAAGCGACCAAAGCAACAGAACACCACAATAGGTATATAGAAAAATCCTGTTCTCCTACAATAAGCAAATTAATCATCTTTGCGACTGCAAAGTATGGTACAATACCACTGGCCACCCCCAACACAGATAAAACCACGGAGCAAAGGAATCCACCCTTATGCGGACGGATGAAATCCATGATCCCAATAGATGAAGTTTGCTTCATAAAAAATCCTCCTTTCGTTAGCTGTAGCTAACCATTGCGTCTAAAAAAGCCGATAACCTGTAAGATTCCTGTCTTACAAATTATCGGCTCTGCGTCTTAGCGTCTGGCTCTAACGATACTATTTTATTTTCTTGAACATCTATGATATGTTCATGTCCACACTTAGGGCAAAACAACGGAAAACGCTTTAATACTGTATCTCTGTTTACCTTCGTTCTCGTTTTATTGCCGCAGACAGGACAATGAACCCAGCCGGATGAATCAATCCACCCACTCAAAAGCATCACCCCGCATTTTCTTCAAAAATCGTCTTCCATCCGGCATTATAAAACCTTCTCATTCTTTGGATATGCTCGACAGCCTGATCTTGGGGCATATCATGAATAACCACTTCAAATAGTCCGGCATAAAAAGCACTGGACAGAAGGTGCGCCAGTTCCGGCGTAAGCCGTCCGGAGGAAAGCGCGTCATTTCCTGTCTGTTCAATAAACTGCATGGTACAGGAAATATCCAATTCAATAATCCGATGGATAAATTCCTGATATGTGCTATTCTCTCCACTGGTAAGAATCAGCTTAAACTCGTCGAAATGATCGTAGATATATGCAATTACCTTAGAAAAGCCGTCGTTTCCAAAGGTCATAACCTTTTCTTTCTGCTCATCTGATGAAAGTATTTTAAAGCGATGGAGTTCCCCTTCGAGTAAATTACAAAATTCATCAGCCGTTGGCCCTACTAAAGCGCAATACAGACTTTTCTTATCAGGATATCGGATATAGATAGCGCCTTTGCTGGAGCCTGCTTTTTCCGCAATCACCTGCAGCGAAGCGTTCTCATATCCACTCTTTAAGAACTCTTTTTTAGCTGATTCAAGCAATTTTTCAGTAACGCCCTCCACACGTTTTGCCATTCCATCAACTCCAAACTCGAATTTATAGGTTGATTTTGTAAACAGATTAAAACCTTCGGTTTCAATCCAACGGTTTTAATATACTGCTTTTTTTGAAAACTGTCAAGTTAATTGTCTCACAAAGTTAGTTTCTTCTAACCTCGAAAAATAATGCAATTTGCACATATAGAAAGAGCCGAATAAAATTAGTTTACTCGGCTCTTTACAGCATAACAGATTCTATTTTTTCTATTTTGCAAACTCCTGCATAATCAAGTTGAGAATTTCCTGCTGACCCGTAGATAATCCCCCGGCCTTCGGCTTAGTGCTTTGTTTCAATTCTTTTACCAGCCGACGAACCAAATCGCGCTGCTCATCCGTCATATCCGTTAAGAGCACCTGATCCTTTTTATCAAACCCAACCAAGTAGTCTAACGAAACATCATAAATCCTTGCCATTGTGGTGAGGACATCCAGCGTGGGGATTTTGATATTGTTTTCATAGTTGCTGATTACCGATCCGGCCCGGCCTACCCGACGCCCAAGTTCCTCTTGAGAAATACCATGCTTTTCCCGTAGCATCCGCAAATGATTTCCAAAATCAAACATCCCTATCACCTCACTCTGTCCTGCGATTTCGTGTATAGCTATATTTTACTCCGTTGACCTTCGCGTCTGGCTAAGTGTATAATAAAAGTATTTAGCGAATCGCTAAGATTATGAGCAGATATTTTTCCGATTTACGATGAAAAGGGAGCCGAGAAGCCCATAAGAAAGGTTTTTTGGCATAAAACCGCCCGAAGGAAATAGGGCGGGCTGTTCGTAAAGAGGGAGTGGAGTAACTGTAGTGAGAGGACTCACGCCCCTTTATTTTCCCTGTAATGGCAACACAGAAAAAGGCGCTTTCCCAACCTTTTATGATGAAATCACCCTGCCGAATGTTGTAAAATATACTTGTTATCAAGCTGACGATTTCAAAAGGTCAGATCGGGCTACATTCCCCATTATTGCGGCAGCGTATGCCCAAAACCCTTTATACAAGAGAAATCCATATCCAGAATTCATACACCGAAAGGAGCATCCAAATGCCAAAAGTAATGATCATTGAATGCAGTGATGAAGAAGCCGACCGTTTGGTTGAGCAGATCAAGAGCATTATTGCCGAACCCCAATACCAGCCACTCCGAGGGCCGGGAAAGGTTTATGAATTCGGCTCATTGCGAATTGACCAGCCCAAGCGGGAAGTAACCCTCCATGGTAATGCTGTAAAACTAAACCATCGGGAATTCGAAATCCTCGGCTTATTTGCTTCCCATCCGAATCAGGCCCTTTCTGCGTCTTTTCTCCACAATGCCGTCTGGCTTCATCCAGATTCGGAGCATGGAGAGGAAGAAGCTGCCGCCTATGTGCGAAGCCTGCAGGAAAAACTCGGCCTGAATAAATCGAACCCCACCTGCCGGATCGTTGAAGGTACCTGTGCAGAGAAAAAAGGCTGTTGTTTTACCTTTTTGGTTGATTAAATAAATATCCTTGTTCTTTTGTCATGTAATGTAGATAAAAGCACTACGAAATATGCAAATGAAAGGAGAATCGAATCAGAAAAGTAGTTTTTCTCTTTTATACTGTCCCCATCTAAATTTATATGGGGAAATATGGAAATAAAACAACGTCCGCTTTCCCCATGCAGAGGGGATGGCGACAATGCGGCGAAAACCACCGCACACAGAAAGGGCTGCAGCTTCATACGAAGCTGCAGCCCTTTTTTGTTCGACATTATCCTGTTTTGATTTACCATTAAACACCAATTTCGAGGAAACAGCCTCGCTATGCGCATTCGCCTGCGGGCGGGTGCGCTTTTTTCATGTTTTTAGAAGGAGGTTATGGCTAAGAACTCATAGCGGCAGGCCGCCGCCCCGACAATCTGAATTTTCAAAATTTCAGATTGATCGGAGGAAACAGCCATGGCTTACAACAAAGCCAGAGCCGAAAAGCAGTGGCTCAAATGGAAAGAAGCAGAAGAAAGAAAACTCAGAGAACTCGGCGTGGATGAGGACACCATCCAACGCCTGCATACATACGATTGGGCGCAGTTTAATAAGGAGCGGCAGTACCTGCAGCGACAGGTAGAATGGTCTCCCTATGTGGACTGGGTTTCAGCACAGGATCTGGAACTGCCCGTCGAGGATACTGACGCCCTGCTGGACAGCATCGAGGATATGGAATTACTGCGTCTCCTTTCCAAAGAGGACAAGCTCACCATTCAGATTGCCTTTCTGAAAATGTCCGGCTTTAACGGATATGAAATTGCTGAAAAAACCGGCCTTACTCAAAAGGCAGTCAACCTGAGAATGGTACGTCTCAGAAAAAAATTAAAAAAATTTTTTGAAGCATGAAGCTTTCCGGCCTTTTTCCTGGGCTATGGGGCGAACGGGGAAAAAGAAACGTTCGCCTTGCAGCTTGAAAAGTAAATACCAGCCATGCGGGTACGTTCCCGCCTGAGCGAGCGACACAGGAAAAAGCGCCATGACGAGCCGCACGCAAGCTGCCTCCCTTTTCAGGGATGGCGGCTTGTGTTGTTGGCTTTGAGCGATGCATTTTGACCGGAAAGAGGGGGTAGTTTCCCTTTTCGCCACGACCTTGGGCGGGGGATTATGATACGCGCTATCGTTTGCCCACACGTCAGATGGGCTGGCCGACCTTGGGTTGTAATCAGCAAGACCTTCGGGGAGCCAGTGAACGGCTTGTCAACTGCAAGCCTGCCCGCATGGTTCCCAAGGTTGCCGGGGGGCGAGCAGCAAATACGGCACATCAAATTCAACCCTTTTATTTTTATTCAGATTGCCGTTGACGGCGAATCCGTGCGGCGCAGGTTTTCTGCGCCGCATTAGTTTGCCGCCAACGCACAAGAGCAAATTGCTCTAAGGAGAATGTGCCGAAATGAACAATCACTCTTTGAAAGAGCAGGCCCATGGGGAGATCGAACGGATCTTCCGAATCCTTCTCCCTCAAAACGGGCTGGCAGTTCGGGAAGAGCAGATTACCCTCTGCCACGCCATGCTGGATACCCTGCTCAAAAACAATATCGCTCTATGCGACGCGGGAGTCGGGATCGGCAAGACCTACGCCTACCTGACCGCCTGCATTTTACTGAAAAAATTTGCACCCCATGGGCCTGCCGGTTCCCAGCCGGTGGTGGTTTCCACCTCCAGCGTTGCCCTGCAGGACGCCATCATCGGGGAATACATCCCGTTTTTATCCCGAATTTTTCTGGAGAACCGTATCATTCAAAAGCCCATCCGGGCAATGGTGCGAAAAGGCAAGGAACGCTTTGTCTGCGATGTCCGTCTTTCTCATCGGTTGGAAGCCGTGAAACATAAGAAAAAGAATGCGGAGCAGATGAAAGCTCTGCTTTCCCTTCGCACCTATTACGATTTAGACGCCGTAACTGGCCTCAGTGGATTTGACAGGCGGCAGGTATGCGTCCCCAAGGTTTGTGAGAAAAGCTGTTCGCTGCGAAATGCCTGCCGGTACCATCAATACCTGAAGGAAGCCAGAAGCGCGGAGATTTTCGTCCAGATCTGCAACCACAACTATCTGCTGGCCGACGCTGCCCACCGTTTGCAGGAAATGCGGCCCCTTCTCAATGATTACCGGGCTTTGGTGATCGACGAGGCCCACAAGCTGCCGGACGCAGCACGCCAGATGTACGGGCAGAGTTTGTCTGCGGAGGATTTCCGTGAACTCTGCGACCTGCTGGCAAAAGAAAAATATATCCTTGCTTCCCAGCGTCTGCGGGAAAAGTTTCGCGCTCTCATGGGAGCCATGTGCCGGGGCGAACTGCTGGAAGAAGCCCAGCGCACCGCCTTTATTTTAACGCCGGATCGGGAAGCGGCCCTTCGAGATTGTCTTTCCCTCCTTCGGCAGCTTCAAAAACAGCTTGCCCCGCACCTCCCACGGTGGCTTCTTTACCGGCTGGGAACAACAGAACAGGCCCTCAGTCTGTTTTTTACCGGGGACCGAAAATACATCCTCTACATCCAGTATGATAGGGACGGAAGCCCCAGCCTCTGCGCCGCCAGCCGGGAACTGCCGGAGCAGCTGCGCCGGGCGCTGTGGCTGAAGGACATCCCCGCCATCCTGACCTCCGGCACCCTCATGGCTGGTGGCAGCTTTGAGCGAACGAAAAAGGTCATGGGGCTGTCCTTAAATCAGCGGCTGGAGGATTTTATTGCGGTTTCGCCCTTCAATTATGAGGAAAACTGCCTTCTTTACATCCCAAATGATCTTCCCAAAACACAGATGGGCAGCGAACAGGAAGCCAAGTGTCTGGCAGAGCAGATCTGCCGGTTGGTAGAAGCCACTCATGGCCACACTCTGGTGCTTTTTACTTCCTATTCCCTCATGGGTGCTGTTTACAATCAGGTAAAAGACCGGCTGTCCTTTCCTCTTATGGAAGTGTGGCGGCACTCGCAGGATGTGATCCACCAGTTCAAACAGGCCAGCAACGCTGTGCTGTTCGCGGCGGGCTCTTGTTGGGAAGGTGTGGATTTTCCCGGCGATATGGTGTCGTCGCTCATACTTGTGCGGCTGCCATTCCCTGTTCCAGATCCACTGAGCGAAGCGGAACGGGAGCAGTACCCAACCCTGCAGGATTACATCAAGACGGTAATCATACCGGATATGCAGGTAAAGCTGCGGCAGGGATTTGGGCGGGCTATCCGCACCGAAACCGACACCTGCGTGGTGAGCATTTTGGACCACCGGGCAGCCCCCGGAGAACGGTATCACAAAGCTGTGCTGGAAACCCTGCCGAACCTTCGGCTCACCGGAAAAATCGAAGATGTCGAGGAATTCATCCGGGAAAAGAAAGGCCCGGATTATTTTATGCCATAAAGGAGATTGACATAGATGAACAGAAAAACAGAAACGGCGGGATTTCCCTACGCAGACCGCCCCATGTGGTTATACAGCCGCAGCAGCGATAAAAGGATGTTCGTCCTGATTCAGCAGATACGGAATCTCTTAGAGGAAGCCAATCATCGGGAATACACCGTTGTAGGTACTTCTCAGGATATGGGTACCGGCAGAAGCATGGCCCGCATGGGCCTGAAGCAGATGATGCGGAGTGTGCAGGGCGGCTTCGTCCGGGCTGTGCTTGTGCGGGATTTATCCCGCCTGAGCCACGATCCCGCCATCCTGATTAAGATACTGGAATTTTTGCAGGATCACGACGCGGTACTGATCACCACCGAGAGCGACCTGCGGTATGAGCTTTACATCAAGGGGTTGGAAAAACGCTTTTTCCAGAGGGCAGCCCAAAAGGGCCTCCATTTGCCATGGTAAAGGGGGCTGAATTTATGCGTGTTACTTACAATCCAGAAGCGCCATCCCCTCTCATAGTCAATGAAATTAAATATTATATGGCGCTTTCGGCCTTGAAAAAGATGCTGGCCGATAGCGTCATAACCTCTGAAAATTACAAGAAAGCGACTGTTGCTATTGCCGAAAGATACCGGGTTTTGCGATACGATATTTAGTGGTTGTCGTGATAGCTTTGTACCAGCCGTTGTGGTAGTGTTGTTGCTGCGGGGTGGTCACAATAGATGCCGCCCAAGAAAGCGCAGAAAGGGCGGTGCGGAGAATGCCACAGGTGCAGATCATAGAACCTACGATAAGACCACAGAAACAGAAAATCCGGGTTTGTGCCTATGCCCGTGTGAGCAGCAACTCCGATGATCAGTTGAACTCCTTTTCCGCGCAGGTCGAATATTTCACCCAACTAATACAAGCCCACAGCGATTGGGAATTCATTGACATCTATGCTGACGAGGGCATAACCGGTACCAGAGCCGACAAGCGCGACGATTTCCAACGGATGATGCGGGACTGCAGAGCTGGGAGGATTGACCGCATACTGGTTAAATCCATTTCCCGATTCGGAAGAAACAGCGCCGACTGCATTGAAGCCGTTCGGGAACTGAAAATATTAGGAATAGCTGTTGCGTTTGAAAAAGAAGGCATTGATACAGGCCGCATGACCAATGAAATGTACTTTTCCATGTACAGTGCATTCTCACAAGAAGAATCCACTTCCATTGCGAAGAATATGCGTAAAGGCGCAGTCATGCGGATGAAAAATGGAACCTACCGTCTATCCCAAGCGCCTTATGGCTACCGCTTAGATGAAAAAGGCGGTTTTCTGATTTGCCCGGAAGAAGCGAAGGTTGTCCGAAAGATATTTGGGGACTTTCTCTCAGGGAAAAGCATTCGAGAAATCGCCAATGAACTTGCACAGGCCCAAGTGCCAAAGCTGAAAGGGAACCCCGTGTGGAGTGCCACCGGGGTTTCTTATATTTTAACCAACGAACGCTATATGGGAGATGAATTGTTCCAGAAACGCTTCACCACTGACGCATTTCCTTTTAAGAAAGTAAAGAACCGTGGCGAGAAAAGCCAATTTTATGCGGAGAATACCCATGAAGCTATCGTCAACCCCAATGTATTTCGTCTGGCGCAGGAACTTCTAAAAAAGAAAAATCAACTCCATGGACGGAAAAAGGAAATCCAGACCTATACTTTCTCCAAAATGCTGGAGTGCGGCGAGTGTGGAAGCACATTCTGCAGGCGGGTAACCAAAGCCGGAACTGTAGTATGGGCCTGTTATCGGCATTTCCGTGACAAAAAATTGTGCGCCATAGAAAATGTGCAGGAGTCCGAAGTGGAATCCGCATTCGTTACCTTATATAACAAGCTGGGGAGAAATCGCTCAGAGATTTTAACCCCATTCATTACGCAGGTGGAAAAACTGCGTGATAAAAATTTCATGTTCCATCCGGGGGCCATGCAGTTGAACAAAGAAATAGCGGATCTGTTGGAGCAGAATCATGCGCTGGCTACTTTGAGAGCAAAAGAGTGCATTGATTCTGCTTTTTATATGAGTGAAACCAATACCAATAACACCAAGCTGGAAAATTTGCGGAAGGAGCTCCAGCGATACCGTGACTTAAACGACTACCATGAAATACTCAATGGAAGCTACCTGCTTCTAAAAATTTTTGAAGAGCAGGAAAGCATCTCAGAGTTTGAGCCTGTAGCTTTCCGCAATATGGTTATTAAAGTGAGGATTTTTTCAGACACCATCTGTTTCCGGTTAATCAACGGGATGGAATTGGCTGAAAGAAGATAGGAGTTGTACCAATGAAAAAGAAAAGATACCTGCCCTTCGGATATCAAATGGAAAAGGGAGAAATCATCCCGCACCCTGACGAGGGACCTTTGGTACAGGCTATCTTTTCAAAATACCTTGAAAGGACCGCCCTTTCAACACTCGCCAAATATGCCTCCTTGTCGGGCATTCCTTATCGGGAAGGAGCCGGGCAGTGGAATAAAGCCATGGTTTGCCGGATTTTGGACAATTCCAAGTATGCAGGCGATGAAGGATTCCCGCCGCTGATTTCAAAGGAACAGTTGGAAGAAGCAGCTTTCCTCAGAGCAGCCAAGGCAAAGCAATATGGCGGCAGCCTGCCTGCGGAAATGAAAAAAATCCGCCAGCAGATCTGCTGCGGAAACTGTGGGCAAATCCTCAAGCGAGTCAATATGCGGACAGGATACATCCTGTGGGAATGCCCAAAATGCGGGATAAGCACAGACTACATACCAGACGAACTATTGCTGCAAAGCGTGACTGCCCTATTAAACCGGGCAATTGAAAACCGGGAAAAGCTGAAACCGGAAGAAAGGCATTGTGAATGCTTGTCCATCGAAGTTCTCCGGTTGAACAATGAAATTGACCGGCAGATGACCAATCCCCGCGCTAATGCGGATCAACTGCTCCAGCTTATCATGGATTGCGCCAAAGCGAAATACGAAGTCAGCGAAAGCGGTGCTTCGGAGCAGATGACTCAGCTTATACAGGAACGGCTGGCCGATCAATCCCTGATTTCCGATTTCGACTACGACCTGTTTAGCAGCATAACAGAGAAAATCCTTATTCAGTCAAATGCTTCCGTTCACCTTCAACTGCGAAACGGAAAAGTGATATAGCCTACCGGAAAGGAGCGTTTATATGGAGCCACAAGCCCCCATCAGACAGAAAATCATCCGGGAGATTAAACCCTCCCCAGTGCTGCAGGCCCGAACCCGCAATCACAAGCTAAGGGTAGCGGCTTACTGCCGAGTCAGTACAGAGCAGGAAGAACAGCAGACCAGTATCGAAAACCAAATCACCTATTATGATGATTTGATTCGTTCAAATCCTGAGTGGGAATATGCTGGCGTTTTTTCAGACGATGGCATCAGCGGAACCAGAGATGAGAACCGCCCCGGTTTTATGGAAATGATAAAGCAGTGCAAAAAAGGGAAAATCGACATGATACTGGCAAAGTCGCTATCCAGATTTTCCCGAAATACTCTGCAATGCATTTCGTACATACGAATGCTCAAGGATCGGGGCATTATCATCCGGTTTGAAAAAGAAGGGCTGGACACTTCCCGTGTAACCAGCGAAATATTCTTCACGTGGACCAGCGCCTTCGCCCAAGGCGAAAGCGAATCTCTGAGCAACAATGTCAAATGGGGTAAACGAAAAGGCTACAGTCAAGGAAATTTCGCCTTTCCCTATAAGAATATGTTGGGCTATAAAAAAGGAGAGGACGGAGAGCCGGAGATTGTGCCGGAAGAAGCAGAACATATCAAAATGATTTTTAATCTGTTCCTGCTGGGCCGCAGCCTGCGTCAGATCAAGGAAGCCTTGGAACGGCGAAACATACTGACGCCGCGGGGGAATCCAGAATGGGGATTGTCCAGTATTGAACATATCCTGCGAAATGAAAAATATATGGGCGATGTACTGCTGCAAAAGAGTTACACCGTAGACTTCCTGACTAAGAAAAAGAAGAAAAACAACGGGGAGCTCACCCAATATTACATCACTGACAACCATCCGGCGATTATCTCTCGTGAGGATTTCCTAAATGTCCAGCTTGAACTGACCAGAAGGAACAGCAAAAAGAAGGTTTCCCAAAAGAAAACCAAGAGTGCGCTGGGCAAATACTGCAGCAAGTATGCACTTTCCGAAAGGCTGGTTTGCGGGGAATGCGGTTCCATGTATCGCCGGACCACTTGGGTAAAAAAGGGCAAGAAAAAAGTAGTCTGGCGCTGCATCAGTAGATTGGAATTCGGAACAAAATACTGCCAGCATTCACCAACCATATCGGAAGAAGCCTTGCATCAGGCAATCCTCCAATGTATTCAAAAAGTGGTCGGGGACAAAGAAGATATCCTGAAAAATCTGCGTGACGTACAAGAAAACATTATCCTGTTTACAGGGAATCAAGTTACGCCGCAATCATTGGAAAAGCAAATAGATAAACTACAGCAGGAAATGTCGGCCTTAGTTAAAATTGTTGCTCAAGGCGGCGACAGCGACTTCTATGCCGTAAAGTTGCGGCAACTTTCCGAACAAAAAATGGAGCTCACCAATCAACTGCAGGAAGTTCAGAAAAAGAAGATGGCAAATCAGGCACAGGAATACCAGTACCAACAAGCCTTACTTTATATCAACAATGAGGAAAACCTGAACCTTACTGAATTTAACGATGACTTTATCCGAAGAATTATTGAACAGATAACAGTTCTCTCTGCCACCCAAATCAGAATACGGTTTGTAGGTGGATATGAGCAGGACGCAAACCTGCCATTGAAAAAATAGGTTGCCTGCAAAAAAATAGCACCGATGTCCTCAATACGGGGGCATCGGTGCTATTTTTTTGTGGGTAACTGTTTGGCCCATAACTCTCTTAACATACCATAACATCTCCTGAAATTTTTTTGTCGAAAAGACTGGACAGGACTTGGGACGTATGCTATAATAACTACACAGAAATTTTGTTGCAGTGTTTACCATGATCCCGGTTAAGCCAATCGCAAAATTTTGGGCAAAAAAATTTATTTTTTAAGTTTTTTGCCGTTTCTCAGTTGAATACAAGGGGGGGATCTAAAGTGTCCACCCCTTCCAAGATTTTGAAGGCGATAGGTTTTACCTATCGCCTTTTGATATACTATGAAGTTTATAATAGCGTTCTTAAAAAACAATTTTAATACTTAGAGTATGTTGTGTTATTTCATATCCAAAATAGAATTGAAACTATTGATTGATTTGTTGAAAAATGCTATAATATATCCATTGAAATAGATTTTACAAAGGGTATAAACTAAATTTCAAGTTTATATATCGGTGATATTATGAAAGAAAAAGTGTTGCTTCTTTTAAAAGAAGGAGAATATATTTCAGGAGAAAAATTGAGTGAAATTCTTGGAGTTTCAAGAACAGCCATTTGGAAAGCAATGAATTCCCTGAGAGATGATGGCTATGAGATTGATTCTGTTACAAATAAGGGATATAAGCTTGTAAAAAAGCCAAATGTACTTAATGCAAGTACTATAAGTGAAGGACTTAATGTCAAGGTGGTAGGTACAGAAATAATTACGCTTAAAACTGTCGATTCTACAAATGAAGAAATTAAACGCAAAGCTCACGAAAATGCAAGGAGTGGTTTAGTTGTCATTTCTTGCGAACAAACAGCAGGAAAAGGTAGACTTGGAAGAAAATGGGCTTCTAATGAAGGTGGGGTTTATTTTTCATTTTTGTTAAGACCTGAGCTTCCTCCGAGTGATGTTTCAGGTATAACTTTAGCAGCTGGTTTGGGTGTTTGTCTTGCAATAAGAAAATTTACGGGACTTGACGCCAAAATTAAATGGCCGAATGATGTTATAGTTGGTAATAAAAAGATTTGCGGAATACTCACTGAAATGACCGCACAGACAGATATGGTTGATTTTGTTGTCATAGGAATTGGAATAAATGTTTTGCAAGAAAGCTTTCCAGAAGAAATTGCTTATAAAGCAACATCTTTAAAAATAGAAACTAAAAGTGAACTAGACCTTTCAGAGCTTATGCACGAAATAATAGCTACTCTTGATAAAACTATTTTGTCATATCTTTTTGGAATTTCTCAAGACGATTTAAAGCTTTATAAAAGTATGTGCGCAACAATCGGCAGAGAAGTTTCACTCGTAAGAAACGGTGAAAAACTTACAGGTAAAGCCGTTGATATTACGGCTGATGGTGAGCTTGTTGTTTGCCTTGAAAATGGTAAAAAAATAGCTGTAAACTCGGGAGAGGTTACAGTTCAGGGAATATATTAAAAATTAGGGTTTTGTTTTATGCTTTTGCATAGGCGAAACCTTTAATATTATATGTGAAAGGGTATATTTGACTATGATAAATGTATCTCATCTTACCAAAAAATATAAAAATACCCACGCAAACGATAATATCTCATTTATAGTAGATTCAGGAGAAATTGCTGTACTTGCAGGTTCTAATGGTGCGGGAAAGTCAACTGCTATTAAGTGCATAGCCGGACTTTTGCGATATGATGGCGAAATAGAAATTTGCGGTTTTAAAAATAAAAGTCTTGAGGCTAAGAGAATTACAGGGTATATTCCTGAGCTTCCGGCTCCCTTTGATTTGCTTACGGTTTGGGAGCATATGGAGTTTATTGCAAGAGCTTATTTGCTTGAAGATTGGCAGAATGACGCTGAAAAACTTATGGAGCGTTTTCAGCTTATAGATAAAAAGAATAAGCTTGGCAAAGAGCTTTCAAAGGGTATGCAGCAGAAAGTAAGTATTTGTTGTGCATTGCTGATAAAGCCAAAGGCTGTGCTTTTTGATGAGCCGTTTGTGGGTCTTGACCCTCACGCAATAAAAGAACTTAAAGCTATGATTCTTGAACTTAAAAAGCAGGGTGCGTCTATAATTATTAGTACACATATGCTCGAAAGTGTCAGCGAACTTTGGGATAAGGTTCTCATAATGATGGAGGGTCGCATAGAAGCAGAAAGAACAAGAGAAACTGTTGAAAAAAATGGCGAGGATTTAATGGAATTATTTTTCAATATAACCGAGAAAGTTTCATAGTGAGGTATATATGAAAGCTATTGTTTATATGCTAAGAAAAACCATAAAAAATGGAATAATTGATATATTTCATCACCCTATGCAACTGATAGTTTATATTTTTATAGCTTTGACAACAGTTAGTGGTATTATTACTGCAATGACAAGTAATATCAGCGAGGAAGAAACACATTTTGATTTTCGGATATTGCAGGGAGCATATCTTTTAATACTTTATTTTATAAGTGTTCCTATTATGCTTAAAGGTACAAATGCCTCTACAACATTTTTCAAGATGAGTGATGTTGCTAATGTTTTTACAGCACCTATTTCTGAAAAGAAGATTCTTATATATGGTGTTGGCAGACAGATGGCAACAATTTTATTATTGCTTGTATGCTTCGTTTCATATGGTGCAATGGCAGTTCAGTATTTTTCGCTTACGATATGGGACGCTGTTTTGCTGTTGCTTGGTATAGGTGTAATGCTGTTTGAAGTGCAGATGATTACGATTTTAATTTTCTGTGTTTGCAATGGCAGACCAACACGAATAAGAATGATGAAATATGCGATATATCTTATAATAGCCTTTCCGATAGCTATTGTATTATTGCAGCTTTTTTTAAATGGATTTACATACGAAAATATTCTTTCAGCGGTATCCTTGCCATATTTGAATTATATTCCCATAGTTGGCTGGACAAGTGGTATGTTTATAGGGATAATAATAGGTAATATAACTAACATATTGGTTTATAGCAGTTTACTTGCATTATTTACTATTTTTGCAATAGTTGTATTTATTCGCAGTAAGGCTGATTACTATGAAGATGTCTTGCAAAAGACCGAAAGCGTTTATGAATTTCGCAATGCAATAAAAACTGGCAAGGTCAGCGATAAGAATATGATGAGTGATAAAAAGAAAATCAAGCTTGGCAGAATTGGCATAAATAGAGGTTCTGGTGCGTCTGTATTTTTTTATAAACAGCTTAGAGAGATGTCAAGACGCTCATTTATACCATTTGTAAATGTGAATACAGCGTTTTTGACAGCATTTGTATTGATAGTTGGCTTTGCATTAAAAACTATTAGTGATAGTGAAAATTTAAATTCATCTACAATACTAACAATAGTTGCAGTTCTTTCCTGCTATGTACAGTTCTTTTTTACCGTATCAGATGATTGGATAAAGGAATTACAAAAGCCATATATATTTATGGTTCCTGCAAGTCCAGTTAAAAAGCTTATTATGTCTTGTGCTACAAGTGTAATAAAACCACTTGTTGACGGAGCAGCAGCGTTTATAGTTGGTGGAATAGTATTTAGTGCAAATCCGCTTGATATTTTAGCTTGTATAACAACATATTTTAGCTGTGGACTTTTATATACATCTATTAATGTGCTTGTTCAAAGGTTTATGGGTAAGGCAGGAAATAGGGGAGTACTTATGGTTGTATATATGATTTTGCTGTTTATTGCATTAGTTCCAGGAATAGCAGTATCTTTGGCTTTGTTTTTCCTCTCATCAATGCAAGGTGCATATAATGTATTTTTTGCGGCAAGGCTATGTTTCCCAGCGGCAATCTGTAATTTTATAATAGCTTTTTTAGTATTTGTGTTGTCAAAAAGAACGCTTAATAATATGGAATATTAAAAGAAAAGGGGATAATATGAGGGTTAGAAGATATAATGCAAGAAATTGTGGAATATTTTTCTTTGCAGGAGTAGCAACATCTCTATTGCTTGATTTACTTGGTGCAACTCCACTTTCTACAGTTTCGTTATTTGGTTTTGGAATGAATTTTTTGAGTTTTTGGTTTGTTCCAATCGTATTTGCAATTGTAGGAGTTTTTATAGGAATATTTTCAAAGCAAAGCATATGGGCATTGACTTATTCCGCTTGCTTTGGACAGCTTCAAATGTGGCTTTCTATAATTGTTTATTATTTTATTGCACACGAGGGAACACCTTTTGATATATGGCTTCGTGCCTTTTGTGGAATAATTCCGTGTGTAATGTTTGCTGGAATATCTTCGTCAATAAAAGATTTGATTAAGGCAAATAAAAATCCTTAAATAGCTTTGCTATATGCTTGACGAAATACATGAAAATGTGTTATTATATACAAAAATGTGCTTATAAAGTCTAAATCTTTATTTATGCTTGAAAGGAGCAAAATATAATGAGCGAAAAAGAAATCCCATACAAAATATACCTTGAAGAAAGCGAAATGCCTAAGCAGTGGTATAATGTCAGAGCAGATATGAAAAATAAGCCTGCTCCACTTCTCAATCCTGCAACTCTCAAACCTATGACAGCCGAGGAGCTCGGTCATGTTTTCTGTGATGAGCTTGTTCAGCAGGAGCTTGACGATACAGACCCTTATATTGATATTCCACGAGAAATTCTTGATTTCTACAGAATGTATCGTCCATCACCACTTACTCGTGCGTATTGCCTTGAGAAAAAGCTCCAGACTCCGGCAAAGATTTACTATAAATTTGAGGGTAATAACACAAGCGGAAGCCATAAGCTTAATTCTGCAATCGCACAGGCATATTATGCAAAGAAACAGGGCTTGAAAGGTGTTACAACTGAAACGGGTGCTGGTCAGTGGGGAACTGCACTTTCTATGGCTTGTTCATATTTTGACCTCGATTGCAAGGTATATATGGTTAAGGTTTCTTATGAGCAAAAGCCTTTCCGTCGTGAGGTTATGCGTACCTATGGTGCAAGCGTAACTCCGTCACCATCTAATCAGACAAATATCGGACGCAAGATTCTTGAGGAATTTCCTGGCACAACAGGAAGCCTTGGCTGTGCAATTTCTGAGGCAGTAGAAGTTGCAACAAGCACAGAGGGCTATCGCTATGTTCTTGGCAGCGTTCTCAATCAGGTACTTTTGCACCAGTCAGTTATTGGTCTTGAAACAAAAATTGCTCTTGATAAGTATGGTATCAAGCCTGATATTATCATCGGTTGTGCAGGTGGTGGCTCTAACCTCGGCGGACTTATTTCACCATTTATGGGTGAAAAGCTTAGAGGAGAGGCTGATTATCACTTCATCGCTGTTGAGCCGGCATCATGCCCGAGCCTTACAAGAGGTAAATTTGTATATGACTTCTGTGATACTGGTAAGGTTTGCCCACTTTCTAAGATGTATACACTCGGCAGTGGATTTATTCCATCAGCTAACCACGCAGGTGGTTTGCGTTATCATGGTATGAATAATGTTCTTTCACAGCTTTATCATGATGGACTTATGGAGGCTCGTGCTGTTGAGCAAACAGAGGTCTTTAAGGCTGCTGAACAATTCGCAAGAGTTGAGGGTATACTTCCAGCTCCTGAAAGCAGTCACGCAATTAAAGTTGCTATTGATGAAGCACTCAAGTGCAAAGAAACAGGCGAAGAAAAGACAATCGTATTCGGTCTTACTGGTACCGGTTACTTTGATATGGTTGCATATGAAAAGTTCCACGATGGACTTATGACAGACTATATTCCAACAGATGATGACCTCAAGGCTGGTCTTGCAGGTATTCCTAAGTTTCCTGGCAACGAAATAGACTAATAAAAAATTTAAATCTATAAAAGCTAAAGCTCCATTCACTGAAATCTCGGTGAGTGGAGCTTTTCTATTTGTCTTTATCTTTTTTGTTAGGTTTTCGCATACAGTATGGGAGCGGATATTTATTATTCTTTTGGTGGTGTTCTATACATTCTTTGCAGTTGCCATATCGTTTGCAGTTTTTCCAACGGCATTTACAGACCTTATTTTCCAAAGTGTTCACTTCCTGAGGATAGTTTATGTCTTAGTAACATCAATTATACAGTCAAGAAATGTATTGACACAGCAAAGATATTTATCATCGATGCTGTCTATCTTGTTTATAGCAAGCTGTCGTGAAAGGTCTGTACCTTCTGGGTTGCTTATGCCAATTAGATAGTCTGTTGGAACTTTAAGAAGTAATGATATACTTTTTAAATTAGAAAGAGAAACACCAGCTTCTCCACTTTCTACATTTGCAAGAAAACGGGGACTTACTGAAAGTGCTTCTGCAAAAGCTTCACGAGTATAACCTTTTTGTTTCCTAAGCTCTTTTACTCTTTGACCTAATACTACATTGATTTCTTTTTTCATTGTTAATTCCTCATCAATATGAATTTTGATAGTATTATAATATGAAGTAATAGTTCATAAAATGTGATAAAAAGCACTTGACATATGTGATAGTATCACATATAATGATGATATAATAATTCATAAAGTATAGTATTATCAAAAGAGAAATTATAAATACTTACTTTAAAAAACAAAATTTTTAGGAGGTTTTATTTATGAAAAAGAGTAAAAAGATTACAGCATTGGTTTTATCATCAATGCTAACCATTGGAGCAATTACGACTTTGCCGTATAATGTTTCAGCAACATCAATTGATTTCGACTCGAATAACACTGTTTATTTTGCGAAGCCGTCAGATAAGTTATTGGAGAATTTGAATCTTGATTTCTGGGGCGATAACATTAAAGTTCATGCTTGGAATGAATCAGGCAATGTAAATGGTGAGTGGCCAGGTGCTGAGGCTACTCATGTTAAGGATAACATTTACTCGTATACTTGGTCTGGTGACCTACCAACAGGTATTATAATAAACAACGGCAACAACGGTATTCAGACACAGAATATTGACGGTGGATATACTGTTCCAAAGTCAGACGAAACACAGGCTCGAAAGAACCCTGAGCTTGAGTATGGTAAAGTATATAAGGCTACTGGAGAAAGTGTAGAAGATAGCAATGGTAACACAAATATCGTAGTAGCTATTAATGGAGAAAGTACATATAACGATTTTAGATACCGCCTTGAAGATGATGACACAGTAACTATTTTGGGCTATTTCGGTTCTGATGAAAGTATAACAATACCTGATGAGATTCATGGTTTCCCTGTTAAAGAAATATCAAACGAGGGATTTGATAATTGCGAATATATTACTGTATCAAACAATAATAATTTTTATTGTTCAGAAAATGGCGTTTTATTTAATAAGGATAAAACCAAGCTTATTCGTTATCCAGGTAAAAAAGCTGACGCAAAATATTCCATTCCAGATAGTGTAGTAACTATTGGTGAAAGTGCATTTGCAGTTAATAAATCTATCGAAAGCATAGAAATTCCTGATAGCGTTCAAGAAATATGTAACCGTGCTTTTTTAGGTTGTACAAAGTTAAAGGATATAAATATTCCTGATAGTGTTGTGCTTATTGAAAGTGGAGATAAAGGAGTGTTTACAAATTGCACAAGCTTAACAAATATCACAATTCCTAACAGTATTACAACGATACCTTGGTATACATTTTCGGGCTGTACAGGGTTGACAGATGTGACAATTCCTATACAGCTTTGAAAGGTATAAAAATCCCTGATAATGTTACACTGATAGGAAACTATACATTTGCTAATTGTAAAAGTCTTACAAGTATTGTAATACCTAATAGTGCTGAAAAGATAGCTAGTGGTGCATTTTCTAATTGTGATAACTTGAAAGATGTAACAGTTCTAAATAGTGCTGCGGAGATAGTAGATAGAGCGTTTGGTGATGTTCAGGATTTAACTATCTATGGCTATGTCGGAAGTACCGCTGAAACATATGCTAAAGAAAATAATATACCATTTGTAGATATTAACTCAAAGGTATTAACAAGCAAGGTTAATAACATATCCGTTAAGGGTACTTTTGATGACGGTGTAACACTCAATGTAGAAGAAGCCACTGTTAAAAATGCCGTTGCAGCTTATGATATAACTCTAAAAGATGAAAACGGCGATAATATTCAGCCAAATGGAACAATAACAGTTTCAATTCCAAGTGACAATGCAAACTGCAAGGTATATTGGATAAAGGAAGATGGCACAAAGGTTGATATGAATGCAACCTATAATAATGGAAATTATGAGTTTACTACTGACCATCTTTCTATCTATGCTTTGATTGCTGATACAACTGAATCAAGTAGTGAAGAAAGCAATACTACAAGTGATTCAAATAAATCAAATAACAATGGTGATACAAATAATACAGATAGCGTTAAAACCCCAAGTGAAACAGGCAAAAATGCTGTTAATACAGGAGATAATAACAATGCAGTTGCAATAGCTACAATATTTGCAATTGGTGCATTGATAGCAGCAATTATTATGCGTAAGAAAAAAGCATAAATAGATAAAAAATTAGGAGCTATACAGGAATAATTCTTGTATAGCTCCTTTTTATTGTCTAATAATCTATGCTCATAGTTGCTCGTGCATTAAGCTCCATACCAGCGGTATGACCAGCAAGAAATTCATAATAGCCTTGAGCACCTACCATTGCACCATTATCTCCACAAAGATTGAGTGGTGGATAGTAATATTCCCAACTACGCTTTTCACATTCTTCTTGAAGTCTGCGTCTTAGAAGTGAATTTGCTGAAACTCCGCCAGCCATAACAAGCTTATTGTAGCCGAGGTCTGTTGCGGCTTTGATGAAATTTTCAATCAAGCAATCAGTAACAGCCTTTCTGAAAGATGCACTCAAATCCTCAACTGAAAGTATTTCGCCCTTTTGTTCAGCATTGTGGATAAGATTTATTACAGCGGTTTTTAAGCCGGAAAAACTGAAATCATAAGGAGAACCGTCAACATGAGGGTGTGGAAGCTTAAAGCTGAGAGGATTTCCGTTTTCAGCTTTCTTATCAAGGTGAATACCGCCAGGATAAGGCATACCCATTGTACGAGCAGCCTTGTCAAATGCTTCTCCAGCGGCATCATCACGAGTTTTACCAACAATTCTAAGCGTAGTGTAGTCGATAACCTCAACTATATGGCTATGTCCACCAGAAACGACAAGGCAGAGAAAAGGCGGCTTGAGTTTTTCGTGAGCAAGGTAATTAGCTGCGATATGTGAGCGGAGATGATGCACAGGTATAAGCGGAAGTCCTGTTGCAAAAGATAAGCCTTTTGCAAAATTTACTCCGACAAGTAAAGCGCCGATTAAACCAGGTGCGTGTGTTACAGCGATGCCATCAAGCTCATTAAGTGATAAATTTGCATCAGCAAGAGCCTTTTCGACAACACCGTTTATATTTTCGCAGTGCCGGCGAGAGGCTATCTCAGGAACAACACCACCATATTTTTTATGCTCCTCAACCTGCGAAGAAACTACCGAAGAAATAATTTTTCTGCCATCTTCAACAACGGCTGCGGCTGTTTCGTCGCAAGAGCTTTCTATTGATAAAAGTTTCATTTCAATACTCTCCAATTTATTGATAATATAAATTATTATACTACTTTAATGCAAATAAGGCAACGAGGATTTTATTATGTTGAAAATTTTAAGAATAGCAAAATTTAGAGATTAATATCTTTTTAGAAAAATATTTGGAAGTATTTGCATAAAAAAGACTATACAAACTTTGATTTTTTATGTATAATATATTGTAGAATAAAGTAGGAGGTCTTTTTTGTGACCAAAGAAAATAAAGCTTTCTTTAGAGAGAATAATATTGATATTGATATGGCTCTTGAAAGATTTTCAGAAAACGAAGAATTGTATTTAAAGTATTTTAATTCATTTCCTGAAGATAATACTTATACTAATTTTATAAATTCATTTAAGGCCGATAAATTGTGGCAATCGCAAAATTTGCTCATAACTTTTATGGCTATTGTTGGAAATCTTAGCTTTACTGATTTATATAATGATTCTCGTGAGTTACTTAAAAAAATAAAAAATAATAGTGTAAGTGATGCAATAATTCTCTTTGAAAAACTAAAAGATGATTATTCTAATATAATAGATTTTATCGAAAACTTTAATATATAAGGTGGTGAGATAATGGCAAATCGAGATACTATTTTGATTGTTGATGATATAGAAATGAATAGAGCTATTCTTTCAGAACTCTTCAAAGATAAGTATAGAATTTTAGAGGCTGATAATGGTTATGATGCAGTAGCTATTGCTGATGAAAACAATGATAAAATAGCTGTTATTTTGCTTGATATGATTATGCCAAAAAAAGATGGTGTAGAGACACTAAGAGAACTAAAGGATTTTGGTATAACAAATATTATTCCAACTGTTCTTATGAGTGCAGAATTTAATGATGAATCATTGTTTAACGGACATGAATATGGCGCTTGTGATATTATTGAGAAACCATTTGACCCTCATGCGGTCTTAAGGCGAATTGATAATCTGGTTGAGCTTTATGAGCAGAAAAATAAGCTTGAAACACTCCTGAAAAAGCAGGCAACTTATTTAATGCAACAGAATGAAAAAATTCATCAACAGCAGAGTACTATTAATAATATGAATAATACTATGCTTGATACTCTTAGCACCGTTATTGAATATCGTGATGTTGAAAGCGGAAAGCATGTTCATAGAATACGCAAGTTTACTGAAATTCTTTTGCGTGTTGTTGCTGAAAGATGCCCGGAATATAATCTTACTGAAAGCAAAATTAATCTTATAGTTTCAGCATCATCAACTCATGATATAGGTAAGATAGCTATTCCAGATGCAATACTTCTTGCGCCAAGACGACTTACATATGATGAATTTCGCATAATGAAAGAGCATACAACAAAGGGCTGTGAGATTCTTAATTTACTTGATTTGCAGGAAAAAAATGAATATTTTCAGTACTGTTATAATATTTGCCGTTATCATCATGAGAAATGGGACGGAATGGGTTATCCTGATGGCTTGCAAGGAGATGACATTCCAATTTGTGCACAGGTTGTTTCTGTTGCGGACTGTTATGATGCCTTGACCAGTGATAGACCATACAAAGCTGGAATACCGCATAAACAAGCCGTAGAAATGATTAAAAATGGTGCATGTGGTGCGTTTTCCGAAAAGCTTATGGAATGCTTTAATCTTGTTCTTCCGCAGTTTGAAGAGCTTGCGAGAATATATGCAGATAAAGCCCATATTGATAAAAATAATCAAACGAAAGGCTCTCTTAAAGCAGCCGATAATATGACCAAACGCAACTTTAGTGATACTGCTATGAGTATTTATGCTAATATGGGCAGAGAAGAGCTTATAAAGGCTTTAGATCGTCAGAAACAGGTAGCAAAAGAAACTCATGAAAGAGATTGCCAAATCTTTTATAGAATAAATGACATTGTATTTGAATGCGATTTAAAGCATGATAATTTTTATGTTCGTAAGGGCAATTGGGAAAAGATGTATAATTATTTTCCTAAAAATTATACCGAGGCTGTAACTATGATGTCATCATCTTGTCATGCTGATGATGTGGTCGCTTTTAAGAAAATTTTTCGTCTTAGCAATGTGCAGAGGGCTGTTGATAAGGGAAAAGAAAAGCTTGAATTTGACGGCAGATTTATTATAGGAAAAAAAGCCTATCGTTGGTATCGTTGTATAGTAATTCCTTTCTGTGAGGACGGTAAGCTTAGAAAGCTATATTGTTGTGCATCTAAAATCAGTGAGAAAAACTCTAAAAACGGAGATGACCGCTATAATGTTCAGCACGATAATCTTACAGGTCTTTGGAATGTGAACTATCTAAGAAAAGCTGTTGATGATTATCTTACGCATTCTGGCAAAGATGGTATGCATATATTGATAAATATAGATATAGATGATTTTAAGGCTTTAAATTCTGCTACAAATACTACTTTTGGAGATGAAGTTCTCTGTAAGGTTGCTGAAAAATTAAAGGAGCATTTTGAAACCAATTCATTAATTGCAAGAATTGGTTCAGATAATTTTGTGATTTTCTTGCGTGATTGCCTTGATGTAAAAGAACTCCTGAATGCGGTCGAAGAACTTTATAAATCTATGCATATGTCGTTCGATTATTTATTGAGCAAACATAATATTTCGGTAAGCATAGGTGTTGCACAGTATCCTAATGATGGAACAAACTTTACTGAGCTTATGAATAATGCTGATTTTGCAACAGAGATGTCAAAGCTTCGTGGCAAGGATATGTATCTTTTCTATAATAAAGAGATGCGTAAATTCTTTGAAGAAAAGCCCTCACTTTCGCTTATTTCTAATGAAGAGCGTGTTAATATTTATGACTTTAAAAGAGTATTTTCTCCATTAATAGATTCTGAAACAGAGAGTATAATTTCTTATGATTATCTGGAATTGCCAAGTACGGATATTACATATACATTTAATGAGCTTTGTGAAATGGTATCTGTTGCTGATAATATAACAGTTCTTGGTTTGAATAGTATTAAACGCCTTTTGCTTGGATTATATGAGCTTCAAAAGGATTGTGATATATTGCCTGAAATATCACTTTATACTATGTTTAAAGGTATAGATGCACCTGTTCTTTTAAAAAATATCGAGAATTTTCTTTCTGAACATCCATTAAATTGTAGGAATATAACTATAAACATAACTCAGGATATGCTGAACACTATGAGCCATAGGGAACTTGTCAATTTCTCATCAGCGATTCGTTCATTTGGTTTTAAGCTTGGTCTATTTGGCTTTGGTTTAGAGTATATCAATATAAAGTGTTTTAGTGAAAAGCTTTTTGATTCGGTATCTTTCTCAGCAAGCTTTATAAGTGGGATTATTGATGGTTATTATCCTAATAAATTGCTTAAATTTGTTTTTGATTATTTTACATCAAGTGGAGTTTCTATTATACTTCCATATAATCTGAGTTCTGCGATAATAGAAACTGTTAAAAAGTTTGGATGCAATAAATTTGCATATCATAGCTCTAAGTTACTGAATTTAGATGCTTTTAGAATGGAAAGAGAACTTACAAAGACTATGCCAAAAGCTCCTATGATTTGCCACGAAAAATATGAGCTTGCACTTACAACAAATATGTATAGTGAAATTTTCAAGGATATGAAGTTCGTTCTGTTTCGTTGGCAACTGAGTAATGATGCAGTGTGGTTTTCAGATTCTTTCAAGGAAATATATGGCATAGAGCCTCCAACAGAAAATCCAATAGAATATATTAAAAATTGCGAGTTTATTTATCCAGAGGACAGACAGAAATATCTTAATAAGCTTTTAGCTGTAAGAGCTGGTTATCATGATGCAGAGTGTTTTGTAAGAATTATAAAAAAATCTATAAGCGACAACTATCGTTGGAGCAAGCTGAGATTTACTTGCATTTTTAATGAACAAGGCTTGCCAGATTCAGTTATTGGCTTTGAAAGCGATATTGATGATGAAAGGCGTGAGCATCAGAATATGAAAAATATGCTTAAACACGATTTTCTGACTCAACTGCTTAATAAAGATAATCTTAAATATGAAATTGATGATTTCTTACAGACTGTAGAAGGCGAAAGAGGCATACATGCCTTTATGATTGTTGATATAGATAATTTCAAAAATGTTTATGACCAAATGGGACAGATTTTTGCTGATGCTGTTCTCAAGGATATAACAAAAAGACTCAAAAAACTTTTCAGAGAATATGACCTTATCGGCAGAGTAGGCAGAGACCAATTCGTTATCTTTATAAAATGTTTAGAGAGTAATGATATTCTTCCAAAGAGAGCTGAAAGTATTTGTAATATCTTAAAACAGGATTTTGAGTCTGGAGATAATCTTATTTCAGTTTCTGGAAGTGTTGGAATTTCAATTTATCCACACGATGGGGCTAACTTTGATGAGCTTTATAGTAATTCTAAGATAGCACTTTTCTCGATAAAGCATAAAGGAAAGAATAGCTGGCTATTCTATAATCAGGAGCTTTCTGATGATGAGGAAGAATAATTGAGAGATTTTCTAAGACAATTTAAAATTTTGCCCAATCTTTTTCAAGATTATTATGAGCTAAAGGTTATTATCAAACTCACATAATGATAAAAGTTAAAGCGGAAATCCTTTATAAAAATATGGATTTCCGCTTTTTTAGAAAGTTTTAAAAATATAAATAAAAGCTATTGACAAATAGTTTGAATCGTCATATAATGTAATCACAGTAAAACATACTAAAAAGATAGGAATACAGGAGAATAGAAAAGATGCTTTATATCGACTTTCGATGTTGCCGCGTATAATCCCTAATCATAATCTGAATTAAATAAAAATATATTATTAGAGGAGATAGATATTATGTCAAAAATTGCTACTAAACTTACAGACCTTATTGGAAATACACCTTTACTCGAAATCACAAACTATGAAGCTAATAATAATCTTGATGCTAAGATTATTGCAAAGCTTGAGTATTTTAACCCTCTCGGAAGCGTTAAGGACAGAGTTGCTTATGCTATGATTGAAAAAGGCATTGCTAATGGCAAGATTAACAAGGATACTGTTATTATTGAGCCTACAAGTGGTAATACGGGCATTGGACTTGCGTTTGTTGCTGCTTCAAAGGGTTTAAGACTTATTCTTACAATGCCTGAAACAATGAGTATTGAGCGTAGAAAGATTGTTTCAGCACTTGGTGCTGAGGTTGTGTTGACCCCTGGTGCAGAGGGTATGAAGGGTGCTATTGCAAAGGCTAATGCACTTGTTGAGGAATATGGAAACGCTATAATTCCACAGCAGTTTGAAAATGAGGCTAATCCAGAAATTCACAAAAAGACTACTGCTGAAGAAATCTGGAGAGATACTGATGGCAAGGTTGATATTTTTGTTGCAGGTGTTGGAACAGGTGGTACTATAACAGGTAATGGCGAGGCTCTCAAGGCTAAGAATCCTAATGTTAAGATTGTTGCTGTTGAACCTGAATCATCACCAGTTCTTTCGGGCGGAAAGGCAGGTCCACATAAGATTCAGGGTATTGGAGCAGGCTTTGTTCCTGGCGTAATGAATCTTGATATAGTTGATGAGATTATAAAGGTTTCTAATGACGATGCTTTTGAGGGTGCAAGAGCAGTAGCAAAGAGTGATGGACTTCTCGTGGGTATTTCATCAGGTGCTGCAATTCACGCTGCAACAGTTCTTGCAAAGCGTCCTGAGAATAAAGGCAAGAATATTGTAGTTCTTCTTCCGGATACAGGCGAGAGATACCTCTCAACAACACTTTTCTAAGTTAAATAAATTAAGTATAAATAAAGGATACAGCTCAGATTATGAGTTGTGTCCTTTTTATGTGGATTAGATTTACTTACCGAAGATAGGTAAAAGTTTTGCTCAAGCTTTTTTAAAAGCAGAGTCTTTGGTCGCTCTCCGTAAAGAGCTAAATCTCTTAACTATTATCTTAAAACAAAATAAACAGATTTATCCGCTACTTGTGTTTTTCGACAATATAAAGTATAATGATAATATAATCGGCTAATTATATAAAAAATCCACAGCCACATTATACTATAAAACGACCTACATATGTCTAAGCGTGCATATGAACTAAAAACGGAGGTAATTGTTATGAAGCGTTTTACGGCTATTTTAGCTGCACTTTTGGCGGCCTCGTGCGTATTTTCTTCTGCCGTAATGGCTATTCCTGGTGAAACCGACCCGCAAACAGGTTACAACCAATATGTACAAGATAATATTAGATATGATGCATTAGGATATGCGTATATTGATGATGAAGACGGCACAAGAATATATTATGACCTTAACTCCTATGGATATTTTGTTCCTATAAATAATCCATATGAAGAACCAAGCCAAGAGCCAAGCTCTGAACCAAGTGTTGAAGAACCAAGCCAAGAGCCAAGCTCTGAACCAAGTGTTGAAGAACCAAGCCAAGAGCCAAGTCCTGAACCAAGTGTTGAAGAACCAAGCCAAGAGCCAAGCTCTGAACCAAGTGTTGAAGAATCGAGTCAAGAGCCAAGCTCTGAACCAAGTGTTGTAGAATCAAGCCAAGAGCCAAGCAAACAAGAAAGCTCAAAAGAAACCTCTAAAAGAAGTGACAAAAGCGAGATTCCCCTTATCAATTATAAGCTTGACGCACTTAAAATGAATATTGCTCTCCCAAATGATGTTTATGCAATCTTGAGAAGTGGTGAACAAAACGAAAAAGCCCTTGAGCTTTTTAAGATGACCGCAGAAGAAGCTGTTGCATCTCTTAAAAAATCTAATATGTATCTCAAGGCTTCTCCAGAGGATTTTGCCTATGATATAACCGTAACTATGACACAAGATGAGGACAGTAAAACAATAAATAACTTCACAGAACTTTCTGACAAGGATTTAATTGAAATTACAAACTCTCTTACAAAACAAAAAGAATACACCTCTTGCACACAGAAAAAATATGGTGATGTTCTATATCTTAGCTTAAATTATCATTCAACAGAAGATGGCGATGATATTGCCGGTATTCAAAATTATACTGTTGTAAATGGTCAGAAAATTACCATTACACTTCAAACTCGTGCGAAAGACCTCAGCGACCAACAAAAAGAAATTCTTGAAGCTGTTATGAAAAGCGTTTCCTTTACAGACATTAAGCCACCTGTTAAAGCAGATACAAATGAGGACGAAATCAAAAATATGATGATTCTCATTTATACTACTGCTGGTGTATGTATAGTTCTTTTCATAGTTTTGATTTCAGTTCTTATAAGTCGCTCTTGCAAGAAAAAGAAGCTTTTAGCCGAAATTGAAAATAATAATATTTCAGAGCAAAAACCTGAAAAGAAAAATTCTGAAACAAAAAATAAAGCCGAAGACAAGTCAAAGAAAAAAGATGGTAAAAAAGCCGAAAAGTCAGACAAAAAACAGAAGCCTAAAAAGCAAGATAAAAAAAAGGATTCTAAGAAACCTGACAAACCTAAGCTCGAATCAAAAAAAGATGTAACATCTATTGAACCTAAGTACGAAAAAAATTCTGAGTCAAACACAGATGATAAAAAGACTGAAACAAAAATAGAAGAAAAAGCTGTTTCAGAAGAAAGTGCTTATAAGTTTGATGATTTTGCACTATTTGATGCACAACCAACGATAGAGAAAATTGAGATTTATAATTCAAATGATGAGCAAACTAAAGTAAATCCAAATCTTCCAAAAGCACCTAAATATAATCCTCCTGGAACAGTGGATTATATAACAACTGGTGTTTCTAAAACGCCTGAGCAAGCTGGTATTCAGCTTACAACTGAAACCTTTACCGTTCCAAAGACTAAGAATGATATTAAACCAATCGAGGAAGAAACCTCTGAAAAAATTGAGTCTGCTCCAGTAGTTGAGGATAAGAAAGCTGAAACTATAGAGTCTGCTCCAGTAGTTGAAGATAAAAAGCCTGAAATTACCGAACCTGATACTCATGACACTAAAGATAAGTCTTTAAAAAGCTTCCTCGGAAGAATTAAAAAGGCTGTTGTTCCTGAAATTGATGAAGATGCTTTTGAGCATGAAAATACAATAAATGCAAGCACTAAGCCTATCGACAATACTCCAAAGCCAGTAATTGCACCTGCAAAGCTTGTTGAAAAGCCACAGCCTATTGTTGCGCCTGTAGAACCCGTTGAAAAGCCACAGCCTACTGCTAATCCTGCAGAGCCTGTTAAAAAAGCTCCATCTGCTCCAATAAAGGAAACTACAACAGAAAGTGATATATATTCAAGATACGAAAAACTTTTTGGCAAAAACGATTCATCTTCTGAAAACAGCGAAAGCCTTGATAAAACAGAATCCCGTTTTGAAAAGCTCTTTGGTGTTAAAAATTCAACAGAAAATAATGAGAATTCCGACAATAAACAAACCAATGCTAATAACGAGCCAAAAGATGATAGCGTTGTTTTTGAAAAGCCTATTCAAAATGATGAAGAAAATGTTCACAACAGAACCCCTCAAAGCACAATTCCTGCTCTAAAAACAGAATCTCGCTTTGAAAAACTTTTCGGAAAAAACGACCCTGAAAGCCTTTCACAGTCACAGACTAAGGCACAGCAGACAACAGATGAAATCAATAATTCCGAGAAGAAATAAACTTATATCAGCTTGGCTGATAAAATTTCAAGAAAGGTTTGATTTCCAATGGATAAACTGCTCATTAAAAATGTGCATATCATCGACCCTTCACAATCCCTTAACTGCATAAGCGATATTATGATTGAGGACGGCGTTATATCAAAGCTTGGTAAAAATCTTACTGTCGATTGCAAAACCATTGATGGTTCAGGTCTTTATGCCTCTCCAGGTCTTGTAGATATGCATGTACATCTTCGTGACCCAGGCTTTACTGATAAAGAAGATATTATGACTGGGTGTAAAAGTGCAGCGGCTGGTGGTGTAACAAGCTTACTTGCCATGCCAAACACAAAGCCTGCTGTTGATACTCCAGAAACTGTAAAGTATATTCTTGATAAAGCAAAAAATGCAGACGCAAGAGTTTATGTTGTCGGAGCGATTACTAAGGGCTTAAAAAGTGAGGAAATGACTGATATTCCTGCACTTAAAGAGGCGGGAATTATTGCTCTCTCTGATGATGGCAGACCTGTTGTAAATACAAAATTTATGGCAGAGGCTATGCAACTTGCTGATGAGCTTGGTCTTACAGTTACTGCACACTGCGAAGATTTATTTCTTGCAGACGGCGGAAAAATTAACGAAGGCAAGGTTTCTAAACTTCTTGGTATAAAAGGCATACCTGCCGCCGCTGAGGATACTGGTACAGCAAGAGAAATTGCAATAGCTGCTGCATATGGAACTGCTATTCATATATGCCATGTCAGCACAGCTACTTCTGTTGCACTTGTTCGTGATGCAAAGGCTCGTGGTGTTCGTGTTACCGCAGAAACCTGCCCACATTACTTTACCTTTACAGAAAATGAACTTCTCAAGCGTGATGCAGATTTCAGAATGAACCCTCCTCTTAGAACAGAAACAGACAGGCAAGCTATCATAGACGGACTTCTTGATGGCACTCTCGATGCAATCTCAACAGACCATGCACCACATACTCCAGAAGAAAAAGCTGATTTTGAGAAGTCACCTAACGGAAGTATTGGTATGGAAACTTCTTTCTCGGCTTCATATACCGCTCTTGTAAGCACTGGTATTATGTCGCTCGAAAAGCTTATAAAGCTTATGTCAACAACCCCTGCAGAAATTCTTGGAATAAATGCTGGCTCACTAACAGTTGGTTCACCTGCTGATATTATGCTCTTTGACTCTGATGAAGAATGGGTAGTTGATGAAAATAAACTGCACGGAAAATCAAAAAACACACCATTTAAGGGTAAAACTCTTAAATCTCGTGTTAAATATACAATTTGTGGTGGAAGAATAGTATACACTGCAGAATAAAATTAAACGGAGGCTGATTACAATGTCATTTGACAGACTTATCGCTAAAATTATTGAAACTAAAAATCCGACAGTAGCAGGACTTGACCCAAAGCTTGATTATATTCCTGTATACATTAAAGAGGAATCCTACGCAAAATATGGCAAGAATCTTGAGGGTGCAGCAGATGCTCTCCTCACATTCAACAAGGCTCTTATTGATGCACTTTGCGATATAGTTCCTGCTATAAAGCCACAGGCAGCTTACTATGAAATGTATGGTTTCTATGGTGTTAAGGCTCTATATGAAACTATCTCATATGCTAAAGAAAAAGGTATGTTCGTAATTACAGACGGCAAGAGAAACGACATAGGCACAACTATGGAGGCTTATGCAACTGCTCACCTTGGCAAAACAGATGTTGAGGGTGTTAAGTTTGAGGCTTTTGGTGCAGATGCACTTACTGTTAATGGTTATCTCGGAACAGACGGCATTAAGCCATTGCTCAAGATTTGTGAAGATTCTGACAAGGGAATTTTCGTACTTGTCAAAACATCTAATCCATCATCAGGCGAACTTCAAGACAGAGAGTTTGCAGACGGCAAGTCCGTATATGCAACTATGGGCGAAATGTGTGAAAACTGGGGTTCAGAGCTTGTCGGTAAATATGGATATTCAGCAGTAGGCTCTGTTGTAGGTGCAACATATCCTGCACAGCTCGGAGAATTGAGAAAATCTATGCCCCACACCTTCTTCCTTGTACCTGGATATGGTGCACAAGGTGGCGGTGCAAAAGATGTTGCTCCTGCATTTGATTCAAATGGTATTGGTGCTATTATCAATTCTTCTCGTGGAATTATGTGTGCATACAAAAAAGAAGGCTGTGACGAAAAGGATTTTGCAGCCGCCGCAAGACGAGAAGCTATCTGTATGAGAGATGACATCAATTCTGCCATTTCTGGCTGATAATCTAAGACAGGTTCTAAAATAAAAAGCTTGTAGAATCGGTGGACGGAGTCCTTGTGCTTGCTAATGATAAGGTTCTTAATATCTCTTTGTTTCTAAAGAGGTAGGCTATGGACAAGTCTGTAAAAAACGGAAAATAGAAAAAGATACCCTCTATGGTGGAATAAAGGAAACTACCATAGGGGGATTTTTTATATCAAGAAGTTACAGATATATAAGCGATTAGAAATAGAAAACAGGTTAATATGGGATTTTCTCTTGCTCACAAAAAGGAAGTGGAGTTATCTATTGAATATCAAGTAGCAAATATTGTGCTTTAGCTGAAAATTTCTTTTTCATACTCAAAACCGAGTGTATCCACAGAATACATCAACTTCTACAACAATTACCGTATTCAAACAAAAACAAAACTGACTTCGCTTGAAAAACGAAATCAGTTTGTTTCTTAAAATTTAATTTTCTATCTTAAGTACACTTTTTGTACTGTCTGCACAATTTGGGGCAGGTTAGGTCACTAAGTTCACCTCTTTTATTTTTCTTATCAGTAACATTAGTTGAATAGAAAACCCTTGATAGAGTTCCCTACGAAAAACATTCCACTGGAATATTTTTCTACCCTCCTGCCCTTAACTCGGGGAAAGTTATATCAAATTACTTAGAGGAATTCTTTTTTCTCTGCAAAGTTACTGTAATAATAGAAGCGCTTGAGATTAATCCGAGAACAAACCATATAGCCATATTATCTGCACCAGTTTGCGGAACTTTTCCATTTTGATTGGAAGAGTTATTAGGAATGCTCGGGGTAGATGGGTTATCAGGTGTAGCTGGTTCGCCAGGATTGCTTGGGTTATTTGGTGTAGATGGTTCACCAGGTTTGTTTGGATTTTCAGGATTAGATGGGTTATCAGGTTCAGAATTTTGTGTAGGTGTCATTACAAGAACATTGCTAAACCATACTGAGAAGCCATCATAATCGTCAGTGCTTATATCATTTTCAGGGTTACTAAAATTGATAGTTTGACCGTTTAATATTAACTTAAACTTATTAGCATCCTTGCTGAAACGATAACCTTCTTTATATGCGTTTTTTGTCAACTTCAGATAAACGCCGTAGGTATATTCTGTGTTAGCAGCAAAGGCTGTAATAGGCATACCCCAGCTTCCTTCAAAATCGCCATATCTTTGATTCCAGTATTCAGATGATGTCCAGCCGGTGTTGTCTGAGCCATCCCATCTCTCGTGGTCAATATAATACATATCATTATCAATTTTTCCTGTAAATACAGGAGCATCGCCAACCTTAAAGCTGAGGGTTGCATTATTAATTTCTACTGTGTTAATTTCTTTATCAGCACTTGGAGCTTTAAACTCTTCTGTTTTGATATTCTTTATGGTAAGAGTTTTGCCGTCCTCTGAAACAACAGAAGTTGTACCAGTCATATCTGTGCCGTCCACATTTACTTTATATTCAGCATTTTTGTCGAATATATATCCACTTTTCGCCTTAAGCTCTATGCCATAGGTATAGCTATGGCCGACTTCAAAAGTACCATATTCGTTTTTTCCTTCACTACCGTATGGGTCACTGTAATAATTTACCTTACCATCATCACGAACCCAGAATTCATCTGTAAGCTCATATTGCTCTGAATTTGTTTTTGCACCATAGCCATGAGCGTTAGTGCCGTTTGAAAGAGGACCTCTCGGTGTGTTTCCTGGATAGATATCAAGCATTGTGTTTGTAATCTTGATATTGGTATCTACCTTATTGTCTTGAGTAACTTCTGTTGGTGTCATAGAGATAAGATTGGAAGTCCCAGCGTCATAACTGCAGTTATAATCAATATCTTCAATACTGAAATCTATATCTTTTCCGTTAATTTTAATCTTAACACTATCAGCTAAGCGATAACCTTCTTCCCATGCATCGCCTTTTATTCCAAAACCTATATCATATGTATAGTTAACACCTGTCTTGAATTTCTCAATATGCTTTTCAAAAGCCTGATTGAAGAATGGGTCTGAACATATACCTTCACCATTGACATTATCACGCCAATATTCTACAACACCATATTTACTGTTTTCGGGTGCTGTGCCTGTGAATTTAGGAGTATCACCCACATTGAATGTCAGAGTAGCATTGTTGACCTCTATCGTATCAATTACTTTGTAATTGTCAAGAGATTCAAATGTCGTTGTGTGCATATTCTCTACGGTAAGAATACTTTCATCTTCAGAAACAGTGCAAATTGCATCATCTATATCTTCAAAACTCCAAGAGTCTCTAATCAGATATTTGGCAGTTTTATTGAACTTATATCCGTCTTTTGCTTTAAGCTCCATACCATAAGTGTAGCTACGACCAGATTCAAATATATCATATTCATGTTTGCCTGATGAAGAGTTTACTTTGCCGTCGTCACGAACCCAAAATTCGTTTATAATTTCATATTGTTGGTCTGAATCGAGTGTTAACTCACCATAAGCACGATGGTTGCTGTCTACTTTATTGCCAGGATTTATAAGTATCCAAGTCCCACCTGGGTTAAAAGCAATAGTTGTGTCTACATCAGTTTTTTGTGTTTCAACAGAAAACTCTGTTTCAGCCGTACCACTTTCAGACACAATTGCGATTGTATGTTTGCCAATAGTAAGAGTTTCGAGATATGAGGCTTTAAGTTTTACAATAGTGCTTCCTGATTCAACAGTATAATTCTCTGTTGAGAGGTCTGCACCATCAATAGTAACTTTGATAAAATCATCATATTCAGCATCAGAGCGGAAGCTTGCTCCTTCGTTTGAAGCCTTTATCCATGTTTGCTTTGAGCCTTCGGTTATTTCAGGCGCTTTAGCAGACTCCCATTTGGCATATAAATCCATATTCCAGTTACTACCCTCAAAAGGTTCGCCTTTATCCTTATAATCATATACACCATCACCATTCATATCATAGGTGCGGTCATCATTAAGACCATAGAATGGACGAGTATAATCGGAATCAAGATACCAGCCTGCAAAGGTATAGCCGTTTCTGGAAATATCTAAATCAGTTTCATCAAAACCTATATATTCAGTGACATCTTTTTCCTTATTATATTCTTTGTCAATTTCGTAAATATAATCACTTTGATTATTTACTGTGCCCTTCATACCATGAAAACTCATAGTGAAGCCTGGTTGATAGTTTGCAACTAATTCGGAATCTTTAAAATCACAAGTACCCAACGAATTATCATCCAAACTCCAGGTGAAATCAGTGTATGATTGTCCTTTTGCCCTGCCAGTAGGATAAATACTTGCACTAGTTCCCCATGGAACACTTCCGCTCCAGCGGTAGAAATGTTCGCCTGCTATTACAGGTGCAGGAATATGGAGAGTATATTCTTCATTAGTTATATAATATTTATTTGGCAAGCTTTCGCCTTGAACTGTGCCACCTTGTAAATCATATGAGAAATTATATTCAGGTTCATATGCCTCTAAGATTATAGACGATTCAGTAAAAATTGTAAAAGAATTGCGTCCAATATCGCCACCGCCTGTACACCATAATCTAAGCGCTTTACCAGTATTATTTGTAAATCCTATATTGGTTGATATCTCGGTATCGTCATCTGTTTTGTACTTGGCTGTTGTAAACTCAATTTGAGGCAGAGCCGATTTAAGATATTGTGTGCGATAAGAGGTTATTTTAAATCCTATCTGTTTCCATGTGTATTCAACAGGTCCAGTATCCGTCATACCTGTACCACTTGATGTTTTACCCTCATATATCACACTATCACCTGGCATAATGATATATTTATTAGAAGGTCCAACATCAGAAGTCAGTGTCCATGTTTTTGGAGTATGTTCGGGCGGAAGATTTGTTTGTATTTGTTCGTTTTGTGTAGTGTCAGTTACTAAAGTAGCCGAAGCCGCTGTGGTAGCTGATAGCAGCATACAAGACGATAACAAAACCGACAGCACTTGGTTTGTTTTTTTGATTGATGTTTTTTTCATATTTTCTCAACCTCGCTTTACTAAATAATTTATTTTAGCTTTGTTTAGTTTAAGTTTTAGTTACCATAGATAAAATACACCTCCATAGGCTTGAAATTTTTACACTTTTATTATACTATAAGATATTATAGTGTAGTGAATTATTTCCATAATGTCACTTTCCAATTTGGAAAATAACTTTTATAGTTTAACACGGGGTGTATAATTATATAGAAGTGTGGGGTTTAGTAAGATGAAATTTAATGAAAGACTTAATGATTATATAGAAATTATAAATTGTACTGCTAAGGATTTATGTGAAATTTCAGGCTTGTCAGCTTCTACTATTAGTCGCTATCGCTCGGGTGAGCGTGTGCCTGAAATAAATAGCGATGCCTTAGAAAGGATTTGTGAAGCTATTGTTATATTAGCAGAAAATAAACAACCTAATATAACAAAAAAATCAGTTATAGATTCTTTTCTTGAATGTGATGATGTAAGTACAGCAGATAGAGAGCAATTAAGAAAAAATTTTAATACATTGCTTTCAGTAATGAATATAAATGTTTCAAAGCTTTGCAAATATATAAACTATGATTCTTCAACAATATTCAGAATAAAGAATGGTTCTCGTCAGCCTGCTGAACCTGTTAAATTTGCAGAGAGTGTTGCAAGCTGTGTTGCGAGAGAAGTAGAGAACGATTCTCAGATAAAAATACTTTCTGAACTTTTGGAATGTTCAAAAGAAGAACTTTCTGATAATTCAAAGCGTTTTGAAAAAGTAAAAGAATGGCTTATAGATGGAAAAGGTAAGAGTGATAATAACATATCAAATTTTTTAAATAAGCTAAATGAATTTGATTTAAATGAATATATTAAAGCGATACATTTTGATGAATTAAAAGTACCAACATTGCCGTTTCAGCTTCCGACATCAAAAAGCTATTTTGGTTTAAAAAATATGATGCAGAGTGAGCTTGATTTTCTCAAGGCAACAGTTCTTTCTAAATCTATGGAACAAGTTATAATGTATAGTGATATGCCAATGGAAAGTATGGCTAAGGACGCAGATTTTCCTAAAAAATGGATGTTTGGTATGGCTATGATGCTAAAAAAAGGCTTGCACTTAAATATGATACATAATGTTGATAGACCGTTTTCAGAAATGATGCTCGGGCTTGAAAGCTATATACCTATGTATATGACAGGTCAGATTTCGCCATATTATATAAAAGGTATACAGAATAGTGTTTTTTTGCATTTCCTTAAAGTATCAGGAACAGTTGCATTATCTGGTGAGGCTATTTCTGGTTATCATAGTGACGGAAAGTATTACCTTACAAAATCTAAGGACGAGGTTGCCTATTATAATAAGAGAGCGAACGAACTGTTAAGCAATGCACATTCCCTTATGGATATTTATAGAGAGGATAGTGTAAGTGCATTGAATGCTTTTTTATTTTCAGATGTTCACACAGAAGGAAAGAGAAGAAGTATTTTATCTTCACTACCACTTTATACTATGGAGGAGAATTATTTAAAGAAGTTTTTAGAAAAACATTCTCTTTCGGAAGCAGATAAACAGAATATAATGTCTTATGCTGAACAACAAAGAAATATTGCAGGGCAAATTCTTAGAAATAATATCATTGAGGACGAAATTCCTTATATAACTAAAGAAGAATTTGAAAACTATCCTATGTCGCTCTCTCTTTCCGGAATGTTTTACGAAAATGATATACTGTATACATACAAAGACTATCTTGAACATTTAAAGCAAAGCCTGAAGTATGCAGAAAAACACCCAAATTATATTTTTAAGCAGACATCTGCACATACTTTCCGCAACTTGCAGATAATAATACATCAAGGGCAGTGGGTTATGATTTCTAAGGGAAAATCTCCGGCAATTCATTTTATAATTCATCACCCAAAGCTTAGAGAGGCAATAGAAAATTTTACTCCACCAATGCAGGAAAGTTAGTTTATATATAAGAAAATCCTATCTATTGGGCAATTTATTGCTTTAATAGATAGGATTTTTAATATGACATAAATTAAAAAATTTTAAGACTTATTTTAATGGCTTTTTATTTTTTGGTTTATCTTTTTAGCTTCGTTTTTATAATAAAGCCAAAAGAAAAAGTAAATTACAAATGATAGTGCAATAATAATTAAAACAGAGCCTATAACTATTTTTATGTCTAAGCCAATTGGAAACCAACCAGCTATAAATGCGTTAATAAAATAAGTAATGAAGCCAATTCCAAGATGAATAAGGCACTTTATTCCTTGTGAGAGCTTTTCGTTTTCATATATAAAAGTTGGCAATGCAAATGCTATTCCAACAACCGCTGAACAGATAAGCTGTTTGAGATATTCATTCGCAGTAAAATAAATTTTGCCTTCTGAAAATGATATTATAAGCATAACAAGGCAGTTTATAGTACAGCCCCAAGCAATTCCTAAAAAAGTTCTTCCTAAAAATTTTTTCATAAATAAAACTCCTCTCATAAACCAAGATATTTCTTAAATTCAGACAAATATTTTCTTGAGATATATTCGCTTTGTTTGTTTTTTAGAAAAAGTTTCATCATACCGCTGAATGATGGTTCAACAAAATCAATTTGTTTAAGATTTATTACTGCATTTTTTGAGATTTGCATAAAATCTTTGCCAAGTAATGATAAAAGCTCATAAAGCCTTTTCTTAGAGCGGTACTTATGGCTTTCGCAATAAATAATAGTTTCTGAATTTTCAATACGAATCATATAAATTTCTGTGGGTTGAATAATGACGATTTTTTCATCATCGTTTGCGGTAATAAGTTCTGATTTAGTATCAAGCAATGAAACCGCCTGTTGAACCTCTGGTGTGATTTTATTTGTATATATAACCGCATAAGGTTTATTTGTGTCTGTTATTTCAATCCGAATGTTCAATTTTAAAACCTCCTTTCTTTTGATATTATTATATATAAATGAAGTTTTGTTGTCAGCAAAATTACGCTAAGAGGTATATATTTGCTGCTGAAATTCAAATATCGAGAGCTGAAGGAATTAATTGATTTTTAGTTTTATATAAAAATCCGCCTTTGATATAAATATCAAAGGCGGATTAAAATTTTAAGCGATAGTATTTAATTTTTCTTTGATAACAGTGACAGCCTCTTGAATTCCATCATCACTCATAGGAAATTCTTTGCTATATAAAATTTCGCTTTTTTCTTTGCAAAACTTGCCTGTCCAGATTTCTAAAAGTAAACTGCGTTCTTTTTCATCATTATCCTTTGGCGAAAGACAGTAGCGAAAATTTCCTTCGCTTTCAGAAAATGGATTATCACACTGAAACCATAGTAAGAGCGGCATATCGTCGCATATCATATCTGAATCGCTCCTTAGGTGAAGTAAACAAGCTCTTCGTCAGGTTTTTTGCCTGGTTCAACTGCAAGAATATATAACACAGGACCAACGCCTTGATAAGCTGAATTATTCTCAACCTTAATCTTAGCTTTAACCTTATACCAACCTTTATTTTTAAGCTTGAGGTCAGTATTTGAGCTGCAGACAAAGCCAATATAATTTATATCCTCAGCACAGCAGGTCATACAGAAGCGTCCTGCGATAAAGGTATTTTTAGGAAGCTTAGGGGATTTTGCAACAATGCCCGTATAGCTGATAATCTTACCATCATACTTATCAGGCTCGTCCATAGCGTCAAGATAAAGTATACCGAAATCCTCGTCCTTAATCTCAACAATAGGTGCTTTAAGGTCAAATGGTAATTCGTCTTTGATGTCGTCTGGCTCGATAGAACCATCTTTATATTCAAAAACAATACTTGCTCGGCGATTCAATGCACGAACTGCATTATGGAATTTAGCCTTATCAACACCAGGCTCACAACGATTTATTGCAATCATTTCTGCGGCGGAGAATTTATCTATCATAAGCTGACGCATATTAGCATTATAAATATCAAATGTTGTAGCATCAAGCATCATCATTGTTTGATAGATTTGCCAGTTCTTAGGAAGTGCTTCGGCAAGCTGTTGAATAAGCCACATACCGTTATATTCGATAAGAACTCTTTCAGCTCTGCACTTTTTGCGAAGTTCCTCGAGGTGCTTGGCATTAAGCTCGGCTTCGTCCTCTATAACTGCTATTGTAACATTTCCACCATGGAATTTAGATGTATCGAATTCCTCGATACCCTCTTCACAAACAACAATAAGTGTTCTGTCGCCATCGTGAAAGCGTTTGTCAGACATAGATTCTTGAATGAACTGAGTTTTTCCGCCCTCAAGAAATCCCAAAAACAGATAAACAGGTATAGTCATTTAATCAAATCCTTTCGGGAAAATCTCTTAGCAATCGAAAAGTTCAGCAAGAGCAGCCTCATTAAGTTTAGAACCGATAACACAAAGCCTGCCCGTATAGTCAGCAGAACCATTTCTTACATTTGATTCTTCAGGAACAAAGTCGAAGTGAATCCACTCGCCATTTTCGCCTGCAACAATGCCCTTTGCACGAAGTATGAAACCATATTTTTCAGTATCATTCAAAGCAGAGAGAATTTTTTCAATTTCTTCCTTTGTGAAGTGCTTTGCAGTTTCCTTGCCCCAGCTTGTGAATACTTCATCAGCATGGTGATGATGATGTCCGTTATGGTCATGACAGCAATGCTCGTGGTCATGCTCATCGTGGTCATGGTGGCAATGCTCGTGGTCATGCTCATCGTGGTCGTGGTGGCAATGCTCATGGTCATGCTCATCGTGGTCGTGGTGGCAATGCTCACCGTCATGGTGATGATGTCCGCAGGTTGGGCAAACTTCAGCCTCTTTGAGGAGGTCTTCTGTGAAGGAATTGTCACCCTCGATTGCTGTAAGAATGTTTTTACCAGATATTTCGCTCCATGGAGTTGTAACAACTCTTGCTTTGCTATTATGCTCACGAATAAGGGCGAGAGCGGCATCAAGCTTTTCCTGTGAAAGATTTTGAGTTCTGCTGAGAACGATAGTGCTTGCATATTCGATTTGGTTAAGATAGAACTCACCGAAATTCTTAATATACATCTTGCACTTTGTAGCGTCTGCAACTGTAACAAAACCGTTAAGGCAAACCTTATCTGTTACGACAGCCTGAACAGCCTTAATAACATCTGAAAGCTTACCAACGCCTGAAGGCTCGATGATGATTCTGTCAGGAGCGTAGTCCTCAAGAACCTTGCCGAGAGCCTTTTCAAAATCACCAACAAGAGAACAGCAGATACAGCCAGAATTCATTTCGTTAATCTGCACGCCAGCCTCCTTGAGGAAACCGCCGTCAATGCCGATTTCGCCGAACTCATTCTCAATTAAAACGAGCTTTTCGCCCTTAAAGGCTTCTTCGATAAGCTTTTTGATAAGTGTAGTTTTTCCTGCACCGAGAAAGCCTGAAAAAATATCAATTTTAGTCATAAAGAATCCCTTCTTCTAAGAAATTTGCATATTATAGTTTGTGTGCTATAAAATTTGCCTAATCTTTATTATATACCTTTTTTGCGATAATAGCAAGCATTCGCAAAAACACAATTTCAAGTGTCAGAGAAAATATAAAACCATTGCCAGAGGATTTCCTTTACAAAATGTATTTGAGGGTGTATAGTATTAGTTACAGAGTAAGATTGTGTGCGTTAAGTGTCATACGAACGGGGAGTTGTCGTATGAACGAAAAGAATTTCTTGCGGTACGCAGTCTGCATCCCGCTGTTTGATAATGTAAAGAAGTAATCTTCTTATTTCATTACAGCGATTCTGTAAAAATAAGGAGGTTTTTTTATGTTCAAAAACAAATTGAATGAAACAAAAAGTCGCAAAGCTAAGCTATCAACACAAACAATGGCAGTATTTGCAATTCTTATTGCCGCCCAGTTTGTAATTTCACAATTTCTTACATTTCAGGTGTGGAATATCAAAATAAGTTTTTCATTTATTCCAGTAGTTATTGCCGCAAGACTTTATGGTGCGGTAGGTGCTGCAGAAGTAGCAGGTATCGGCGATATTATCGGAGTTATATTCCGCCCTGTTGGAATATGGTTTCCGCCGATTACGATTTCGGCTATGCTTGTAGGTGCTGTATTTGGATTTTTTCTTAAAAAGAGTGATAGCTTTATAAGAATTTTAATTTCGGTACTTATATCAGAGTTTGTTTTTAGCTTGTTTATTACACCATTGTGGTTGACGATACTTTATAAAGGGAATGGAACAGACTTTTTTGCGTTCTATTTTTCGACACTTGTTTCACGCATATTTGTTCAGATAATACCAATGACCATAGTGAAGCTTGTTGTTATTACAGCAATGCTTAAAGCTATGGATAAGATTAAATTTGTAAAGCGTATGACAGAAGTTAATACTTGAAATTTTCTATATTTATTAATATTTTCAACTCCCAATAAATAAAGGGCATCAGACGCATTTTATAAGAGTGTGTTTGATGTCCTTTTTGTTATATAATCAAAGCTTAATAATAACAATTCTAAAAATATTGACAAAGTCACTGCTAAATTTTATTATAATGTAAAGTTGATTTAAAGCTGAAAGGATTGAAATAGTATGGCAGAATTTAAGACAAATGTTATGCGTATTATTGATAAAGCAAAGATTACATATAAAGCACATACCTATGACCATAGTGACGGAGCTATTGATGGTGCAGCTGTTGCGGAAAAGATGGGGCAAAATCCAGAACAGGTTTTCAAGACATTGGTTACAAAGGGTGCTGGCAGAGATTATTATGTTTTTGTAGTTCCAGTATTAAAGGAGCTTGATTTAAAAAGAGCGGCAAAATCTGTCGGAGAAAAGCATGTTGAAATGATTCATGTTAAGGATATAAATAAGGTTACTGGATATATCAGAGGAGGCTGTTCACCTATCGGAATGAAAAAGCAATTTGTAACAGTATTTGATAAATCCGCTGAGAATATAGAAACAATCATAGTAAGTGCAGGAAAGATAGGTTATCAGATAGAGCTAGCACCAAAGGATTTAATTGAACTTGTCGGTGCAAAAACTGCTGAAATTACAGCGGATTAAGCAGAGGTGAAAACGATGCCTTATTCAATAGAAATAGACCTGCATGGCCATACTGTTGAAAGTGCAAGAAGTCTTATAACTTCTACACTGAAAACCTTGCCGAAAGATGTAAGAGAGGTTTCTGTTATACATGGTTATCGTGGCGGAACAGCTCTTAGAAATATGGTGAGCAAGTATTCTAATGCTAAGATAGAGAGAAAAATATTAGGACTTAATCAAGGCGTTACTATCTTTGTGATTAAGAGATAAAAATGGTTATATCGGGTATTCTGTTAAGCTGTCAGAATATCCGATATTATTTTGTTAAAAAATGTAATTTTTTTATATTTACTGTTGACATAAATAATATTACATTGTATAATATATATAAAATCTCAGCACTTAAAAAATAAGTATAGTATATTATTACTATTCAAAGTTAGGAGAGTTATTATGGGAGAAGAAAAAATTGGAATGGAACAAAATGAAAACACAGTTGAAGTATCTGATGTATCAAACGATAATATTCAGAATATAGATGCTAATAACATGAATGAAAGTCAAGCTGCTATTGATTATGAAGTGAATACAGATGTAGCAGTAAAAAGTAAAAAAACAAAGGGTGTTGTAGTAGCCTTAATAATTCTTGTTATACTAATATTAGTGTCGGCGGCAGGATATTTGGTATATGATATGTTTATTGCAAAGAATGATAAAACATCAGAAGAATATACTTTGTTTTATGAAGATTTAGTTCCTGTAAAATCTGGTGATAAATGGGGATATATGAATACAGCAGGGGAACTTACTATAAATCCTCAATTTGAATCAGTAGGAAGATTTTCTGAAGGTTTAGCAAGTGTTAAAATGAATGGAAAGTATGGATATATAGATAATACTGGAAATTTTGTTATAAATGCTCAATGGGATTATGCAGGTGCTTTTGAAGATGGTTTAGCTATTGTGGGTAATGGCAAAGAAGATTCAAAGTATGGTTATATAGATAAAACCGGGAATTATATAGTAAACCCACAATTTAGTTATGCTAAAGATTTTAGTGATGGCTTAGCAGTAGTAAAATCTAATGATAAATATGGATACATAGGAAAAGACGGAAAATATGTTATAAATCCTCAATACGAATATGCTAGAGATTTTAAAAATGGAATGGCAGTTGTTTCAGTTGATTATAAATATGGATTTATAGACACAAATGGAAAATATATTATAAATCCTCAATTTGAGGATGTTGATTATAATTTGATGAGTTTCTATGAAACCAATTTTTATGATGATATGGGAATTATACCTATTAGGTCAGATAATAAGTATGGATTTATAGATTTTTCTGGAAAAATTGTTATAACACCACAATATGATTCAATATATCCTAAGATTAAATTAGATTCAGATGACTATTCATATGATTTACAACCTAAAACAGGTGAAGAAGGAAATTATTTGATACCTGTTAAATTAAATGAAAAATGGGGATTTATTGATAATACAGGAAAAACTATTATAAATCCACAATTTGAGTCACTTACTTATTTTCATAATGGCGTAGCAATGGTAACTCTTGATGGAAAATTTGGTTTTATAAATGAAGATGGTAAATATACAACTAATCCTATTCTTGATTATGTAGAGTTCTCATATAATTATAAAAGTGGGGATTTGTGTCCTTATAGCCAAGATAATAAAATAGGATATGTAAATCCAACAGATGGTGGTGCATATATTCAGCCTCAATATGATGATGGCGGTAAATTTAATAATGGTTTTGCTATTGTAGAAAAAGATGGCAAATATGGATATATAAATTCAGAGAATGAAACCATTACTAATTTTATATATAAATCTTGCAATGATTTTAGAGATGATGGATATGCTGTTGTAAAAAAAGAAAATGATAAATTGTGTGTCATCAATAAAAACGGTGAACAGATTGGTGGAGAATACGATAGCATAGACAATTATAGTAATGAAGATAAATCAGAAACATAATTAATTTAGCTCATCACTTCGGTGATGAGCTTTTTATATGTAAAGATTAAGAAAAATCTTGATTTTAAGTAGATTAGTGCTTGACAAAATATATTTGGCTGTGTTAAAATCATAAATTGTGGGCGACTATTGTTTGCTGACTGAAATCTGGAAAATAAAATCCCAGTTTTCGCATATTTTGCTTGTTATAGAGCCATAATAATCAGGCTCTTTAACATATATATTTTGAGCAAGGAGGTGGATTTGATTGCCAACATTTAACCAATTGGTACGCAAGGGCAGAGAGGTTTCTGAAAAGAAAGCTAAGGCTCCTGCACTCCGTAAAGGCTGGAACTCTAAGAAGCGTGTAGCTATTGACCAAAACTCTCCACAAAAGAGAGGCGTTTGCACAGCAGTTAAGACAGCTACTCCTAAGAAGCCTAACTCAGCTCTCAGAAAGATTGCCAGAGTAAGACTTTCTAACGGTATCGAAGTTACTTCCTACATTCCTGGTGTAGGTCATAACCTTCAGGAGCACAGCGTCGTTCTCATCAGAGGCGGACGTGTAAAGGACCTTCCTGGTGTTCGTTACCACATTATCAGAGGTACGCTTGACGCACAGGGCGTTGCAAAGCGTATGCAGTCCCGTTCTAAGTATGGCGCAAAGCGTCCAAAGGCTGGAGCTGCAAAATAATTTCGCATAGAGCGAAAGAAAATTCTCTAAGGATAAATGTTTAATTGATTATGCAATACAGAGATGTATTTTTATATATAGCCTCTGTATGGCAAACGGAAGAACAAAATCCTTTCGAGTACCTAAGAATTCATCATTATGAAGGAGGGAAGTAAAGTGCCAAGAAGAGGTCAAATTGCTAAGAGAGATGTCCTGCCTGATCCAGTGTATAACTCAAAGCTCGTCACTCGTCTTATCAACAACATCATGTATGACGGAAAGAAGGGTGTTTCCCAGAAAATCGTTTACGGTGCTTTTGATATTATTTCCGAGAAGACAGGCAAGGAGCCATTAGAGGTTTTTGAGCAGGCTATGGAAAATGTTATGCCTTCTTTGGAGGTTAAGGCTCGCCGTGTTGGTGGTGCTACCTATCAGGTACCTATCGAGGTTTCACCTGAGAGAAGACAGACACTTGGTCTTCGTTGGATTGCTAAGTATTCAAGACTTAGATCTGAAAAGACAATGAGAGAAAGACTTGCCGGAGAAATCCTTGATGCTGTCAACGGAACCGGCGGTGCTGCTAAGAAGCGTGAGGATACTCACAAGATGGCAGAAGCAAACAGAGCTTTCGCACATTACAGATGGTAATTGCGTACTCTATTCGGCTTAATATCCGCAAGCTGAGGACAGTATGCGTAAGCAGAAGGCTTACGACAAAACATTAAGGAGGATACAAAGATGGCAAGACAAGTTTCACTTGAAATGACTCGTAATATCGGCATCATGGCTCATATCGATGCTGGTAAAACAACAACAACAGAACGTATCCTTTTCTACACCGGTATCAACCATAAAATCGGCGAGACTCATGATGGCTCTGCTACTATGGACTGGATGGTACAGGAGCAGGAAAGAGGTATTACAATTACATCTGCTGCTACTACTTGCTTCTGGAGCGGAAGCAACCACGATAAGGGTAAGCACAGAATCAATATCATAGACACCCCAGGACACGTTGACTTTACAGTTGAGGTTGAGCGTTCTTTGAGAGTTCTCGATGGCTCTGTAACAGTTCTTTGTGCAAAGGGTGGCGTTGAGCCTCAGTCCGAAACTGTTTGGAGACAGGCTGACAAATATGGCGTTCCACGCATGGTATATGTCAATAAGATGGATATTATGGGTGCGGACTTCTACCGTGTTGTAGAAATGATGAAGGATCGCCTTAAGTGTAATGCTGTTCCAATTCAGCTTCCTATCGGTGCTGAGGATACTTTTAAGGGTATTATCGACCTCGTAGAGATGAAGGCTGATGTCTATTATGATGATATGGGCCAAGATATGAAGGTTGAGGAAATCCCTGAAGATATGAAGGAGCTTGCTGAGAAATATAGAAGCGAGCTTATCGAGCATGTTGTAGAGCAGGATGAAGAACTTCTTGAGAAATATCTCGAGGGCGAAGAGCCAACAACAGAGCAAATCAAGAGAGTTATCCGTGAATCTACAATCGCTAACCACATGGTTCCGGTTACATGCGGAACTTCTTATAGAAATAAGGGCGTACAGAAGCTTCTCGACGCTATTGTCGATTATATGCCTTCTCCTGTTGATGTTCCTGCTATCAAGGGTATCAATCCTGATACAGAGGAAGAAGTAGAGCGTCCTTCATCTGATACAGAGCCATTCGCAGCTCTTGCATTTAAGATTGCTACTGACCCATATGTTGGTAAGCTTTGCTTCTTTAGAGTTTATTCAGGTACATTGAACGCTGGTTCAAGCGTATATAACTCTACAAAGGGCAATACAGAGCGTATCGGTCGTATTCTTCAAATGCACGCTAACCACAGACAGGATATTGAAACAGTTTATGCAGGTGACATCGCAGCAGCTGTTGGTCTTAAGAACACAACAACTGGTGATACACTTTGCGTAGAGAGTGCTCCAGTTATCCTCGAGTCTATGGAATTCCCAGACCCAGTTATCCGTGTTGCTATCGAGCCTAAGACTAAGGCTGGTCAGGAAAAAATGGGTATTGCTCTTGCAAAGCTTGCAGAAGAAGACCCAACATTCAAGGCTTATACAGACGAAGAAACAGGACAAACTATCATCGCTGGTATGGGTGAGCTTCACCTCGAAATCATAGTAGACAGACTTCTCCGTGAGTTTAAGGTTGAAGCTAATATTGGTAAGCCACAGGTTGCATACAAGGAAACAATCCGCACAACAGCAGAGGTTGACGAGAAGTATGCAAGACAGTCTGGTGGTAAAGGACAGTATGGTCATGTTAAGATTAGAATTGAGCCGAACCCAGGCAAGGGCTATGAGTTCGTCAATGCAATCGTTGGTGGTGCTATTCCTAAGGAATATATCCCAGCAGTTGACCAAGGTATCCAGGGTGCTATGCTTTCTGGTGTTCTTGCAAACTATAATGTTGTTGATGTTAAGGTTACACTTTATGATGGTTCTTATCATGAGGTTGACTCTTCAGAAATGGCATTTAAGATTGCCGGTTCTATGGCATTCAAGTCAGCTATGAGAAAGGCAGACCCTGTTCTTCTCGAGCCGATTATGAAGGTTACAGTTATCGTTCCTGAGGAATACATGGGCGATGTTATCGGTGACCTTAACTCCCGCCGTGGTATGATTCAGGGCATGGAGGCTGTTGCAGGTGCACAGAGAATCAACGCTATGGTTCCACTTTCTCAGATGTTTGGTTATGCTACTGATATGCGTTCTAAGACACAGGGCCGTGGTCAGTATGTTATGGAGCCAAGCAACTATGCAGAGGTTCCAAAGAGCATTGCTGAGGAAATTATGTCCGCAAGAAATAAAAAGGATTAATTTTGTGTAAATTTTAGTCTATTTTTATTAAAACACTTGCATTTCTCGTGATTTATTGGTAAAATGAATCCAATATGCAAATGCAGTGTATTATATTTATAGTATAGGAGGAAAATTCAAATGGCAAAGGAAAAATTTGAAAGAAACAAACCGCATATTAACATCGGTACTATCGGCCACGTTGACCACGGTAAGACAACTCTTACTGCTGCTATCACTAAGGTTCTTAACCTCGAAGGCGATGCAGATTTCGTTGACTACGCTAACATCGACAGCGCTCCAGAAGAGAGAGCTCGTGGTATCACAATTAACACAGCACACGTTGAGTATGAAACAGACAAGCGTCACTACGCTCATGTTGACTGCCCAGGACATGCTGACTACGTTAAGAACATGATTACTGGTGCTGCTCAGATGGACGGTGCTATCCTCGTTGTTTCAGCTGCTGATGGTCCTATGCCACAGACAAGAGAGCACATCCTTCTCGCTCGTCAGGTTGGTGTTCCTTACATCGTTGTATTCATGAACAAGACTGACCAAGTTGACGACCCAGAGCTTCTCGAGCTTGTTGAGATGGAAATCCGTGAGCTCCTTAACGAGTATGACTTCCCAGGCGATGATACACCTATCATTAAGGGTTCCGCATACCTCGCTCTTACTTCTACTTCTACAGACCCTAACGCTGAAGAGTACAAGTGCATCCGTGAGCTTATGGACGCTGTTGACGAGTATATCCCAACTCCTGAGCGTAAGAGTGACCTTCCTTTCCTTATGCCTGTTGAAGACGTATTCACAATCACTGGTCGTGGTACTGTTGCAACTGGTAGAGTTGAAAGAGGTACACTTAAGATGTCTGAAGAAGTTGAAATCGTTGGTCTTACAGACGAGAAGAGAACAACTGTTGTTACAGGTATCGAAATGTTCAGAAAGCTTCTCGACTTCGCTGAGGCTGGTGACAACATCGGTGTTCTTCTCCGTGGTATTCAGAGAACTGATATCGAAAGAGGTCAGGTTCTTGCAAAGCCAGGCACAATTCACCCACACACAAAGTTCAAGGGTCACGTTTACGTCTTGACAAAGGATGAAGGCGGCCGTCATACACCATTCTTCAACAACTATCGTCCACAGTTCTATTTCAGAACAACAGACGTTACAGGTACAATCTCTCTTCCAGAGGGCACAGAGATGTGCATGCCTGGCGATAACGTTGATATGGATGTTGAGCTTATCACACCTATCGCTATCGAAGAAGGCCTCCGTTTCGCTATCCGTGAGGGTGGTAGAACAGTTGGTTCAGGCGTTGTTTCTGCTATCAACGAATAATTTAAAATTGTTAAAACTTTAAATTTTTCATAAAGAATACCCGTCAGGAAACTGGCGGGTATTTTTGTTTGTTTAAGTATTTTCAACAGCTTGCACTAAAGTCGGAGAAATGATAATTTCAATTCCAAAGCGGTTACAAATCTTATTGCAAAGTATGCGTGTTTCAGCGTCCATACCTTTATCAAGACATATTATGCGGTGATTTTCTGATGACCAGCTTGCTCTTTCGTATGCACAGCGAATACGATATTCAATATTTTCGCAATGCCCTTTAATTGGAATAACAGTTATAATTTCTCCGTCGTCATATTTTAAGAGCCACATAATAATTTTTCTTACAATACTTACAAGTCCAAAAATGCTTAATATTATGAATAAAACTATAAATATCTCTGGCATATTTATCACCCATAACCATAATATTCAATTTTGTATATAGGGTGCAAATAGGAGAAGTAAGCATTAAATTTTTAGTTATATAATAACCTCACCATTCAAGTGTATTTTTCTTGAATGATGGGGTTAGTTGCTTTATTATAGATAATCTGGAATTTGATTTTTTATAGATTTCTTTATATTATCAGTATTAAGTACATCATTTACATCGGCTAATCCAACTGTAACAACAATCAACTTCGTATTATCTTTTATTGATTTAATTGTCTTTTTTAATCCCTTTACTCCGCCAGCATATAGTCCACCAAAATGAATAACTATGTCATACTTCAGTAAAGAACTGATATTATCACAATTTATAATAGGAATATTGCTTATCTCTGAAAATTTTGCAGCATATTCTTTTGTTGTTCCATATTCACTTCAATAAACGATTATCTTCTTCATATAGGTTCTCCTTAAAATCCGATTCACCGTTATAACTATATTATTTCTGAACTTCCTCAACAGCCTTTTTGAGAGCGTCAACCTTATCAAGCTTTTCCCAAGCTACACCAAGTTCTTCTCTGCCCATATGACCATAAGCGGCAAGCTGACGATAAATCGGACGGCGAAGGTCAAGGTCACGAATGATTGCGGCAGGTCTGAGGTCGAAAACCTTAGAAACAGCCTTAGAAAGTACATCGTCAGATACGACGCCTGTGCCGAATGTATCAACCATTACAGAGATTGGCTTTGCAACACCGATTGCATATGAAAGCTGAAGTTCGCACTTCTTAGCAAGACCTGCACCAACAATATTTTTAGCAACATATCTTGCTGCATATGCTGCAGAACGGTCAACCTTTGTTGGGTCTTTACCTGAGAATGCACCACCGCCATGACGAGAGAATCCGCCGTAGGTGTCAACAATAATCTTTCTTCCCGTTAAACCACTGTCGCCGACAGGACCACCAACTACAAATCTGCCTGTTGGATTTACAAGTATTCTTGTATCCTTATAGAGTTCAGTAGGAATAATTGGCTCAATAACATATTTAACGAGGTCTTTGCGTATGGTTTCGAGTGAAACATCTTCATCGTGTTGTGTTGAGATGAGAACAGTATCAATGCGAGTGATTTTATCATCATCATATTCAACAGTAACCTGAGTTTTACCGTCAGGACGAAGATATTTAAGAGTACCGTTCTTTCGAACCTCTGTAAGACGCTTTGCAAGCTTATGTGCAAGAGATATTGCAAGAGGCATAAGCTCTGGAGTTTCGTCACAAGCGTAACCAAACATAATTCCCTGGTCGCCTGCACCTATTTGGTTAAGAGCGTCGCTTTTGCCATCACGAACTTCATAAGAAGCATTTACGCCTTGTGCAATATCAGGAGATTGAGAATCAATAGAAGTAAGAACTGCACAAGTATTTCCGTTAAATCCACTTTGTGCATTGTCATAACCGATGTCATTCACAACATTTCTTGCAATTTGGTTTATGTCAACATAGCAGCTTGTAGATATTTCGCCCATAACATGAACCATGCCTGTTGTTGCAGTAACCTCACAAGCAACATGAGCATCAGGGTCTTGCTCGATGATTGCGTCAAGAACTGCGTCAGAGATTTGGTCGCAGAGCTTGTCAGGATGTCCCTCAGTTACTGATTCAGATGTGAAAAAGTGCTTTGCCATAATTTATAACTCCTTTTGAGAAAAATTCTTAACTGCCTTTGATTTAATCATTTAAAAAGCCGCACGGCAGAAGACCGAACGGCTAAGTTTATGTTACTCATCTTTCGGCTTTACCGCAGGATTTGGCACCTTACAAAAAAGCAGGTTGCCGGACTTCACAGGGCCTGTTCCCTCAGTCGCTCTTGATAAGTTGGTAATTTGTTAAGTTGCAAATTTAATATAGCACCTAATTGAGTGTTTGTCAATACTTATACTTGGTAATAATAGTTTGCTCTATCAATATTGATTTTATAAGTTGAATAAGCTTTTAGATTATATTAAAAGCACATTAAATTAGGTATACCAATTTAAATCGAATTATGGTATAATATAGAATAAACCGCTTTTAAGGGTGAAGTTCAAATAAAAAATGAGGGTGAGATAATGCGTGTTTTCTTTGTAATTCTTGTTTGTAAACTACTGCATTTTATAGGTAAGTTGATTGGAAAAGGAAGTAGTCTTCCTGGTAAATATGCTTTGAAACTTGACCGTAATATTCTTAAAAAGATTAAAATGCCTGAATATATCATTGCGGTAACGGGCAGTAACGGTAAAACCTCGACTGTTGAAATGATAGCACATATTTTGCAAGAGGGCGGGAAAACAGTTGCTTATAATAAAGAGGGTTCTAACCAGATTGAAGGTGTAACAACCTTTATTCTTTGTAATTCCACAATGGGTGGTAAGGTTAAGAGCGATATTCTTTTAATTGAGAGTGACGAACGCTTTGCACAATATACATTTAAATATTTTAAACCCACACATTATGTCATTACAAACTTGTATCGTGACCAGCTTACAAGAAATGGTCACCCAGAATGGGTTTATGATTGCCTGAAAAACAGCATACATGATGGAACACAGCTTATCCTTAATGCTGATGACCCGCTTGTATCTTGCTTTGGTTATGGAAAAGATGATGTTATATACTTTGGTGCGGATAAGATTTCCGTTTCTCACGAGAAAAATAACAGCGTATATAATGACGGAATTTTCTGTCCACACTGCAAAAAGCGTCTTTCTTATGAATATTACCATTATAATCATATTGGAAAATATTCTTGCCCTAATTGCGGACTTAAAAGAAATAATACACAGTTTACTGTTACTTCCGCAGACCTTGATAAGGGCGAGATAACTATAAATGATAAATCAACAATAAAGCTTGCGTTAAAGAGTCTTTATAATGTTTATAATATTCTTGCGGCATATTCTGTTTGCTCTATTGCGGGAATTGATGATGCAACTATTTGCAAGAGTATAAATAACTATGTTCTTAAAAATGGACGAGTTATAGAATTTAGTCTTGATAAGCGTCACGGAACATTGCTTACCTCAAAGCACGAAAATTCAGTTTCTTATGACCAATCACTTACACTTGCCGCTAATGATAAGCAAGGCTGTGATGTACTTATTATAGTTGATGCTATCAGCCGAAAGTATTTCACAAGTGATGTTTCTTGGCTATGGGATATTGATTTTGAACTTCTTTCAAGTAAGAATGTCGGTGAAATTGTTCTTGCAGGACTTTATTCAGCCGATTTACAGACACGCTTTTCGTTTACGGGCATTGAAGAAAGTAAGATTAAAGCCTTCAGCGATATTGGTGAAGCCACCGAATATCTAAAGACAAGCAGTGACAGAAAGCTTTATGTAATAACCTGTTTCTCAGATAAGGGAAAATTCCTTAGTCTTGTTAAGGAGGAAAAATTATGATTATTAAAGTCTTACATCTATATCATGATTTAATGAATTTATATGGCGAATATGGAAATATTGCTGTTTTGTGCAGATACCTTGAAGATGCTGGAATTGAAGTTCAGCTTGATAAGGTAAGTGTGGACGATAGCTTTAATATTACAGATTATAATTTCGTATATTGCGGAGCGGGCACAGAAAGAAATCAGAAGGTTGCACTTGCTGACCTTATTTCTCATAAAGACGAATTGAAAACCTATATCAAAAATAATGGTACAGCGTTATTTACAGGAAATTCTCTCGAAATGCTCGGCAAAAGTATCTGCGATAGAAATGGAGATACCTTTGAGGCTCTTTCGCTTGCTGATTTTTACACATATCAGGGCGGAGAAAGCTATAAAAAGTATATTTCGGCTAATCCGAATGATACAGAACTCATTAAGAACGACACAAGAATTACAGGTGATGTAATTTTCAAGGCGGATTTTATAGAAAAGCCACTTGTTGGTTTTGTCAATAAATGTGGATTTATTAAAGGAAATTTCAATCCATTATTTAATGTAGTTTACGGAATAGGCAATAACCGCAATGATAAATCCGATGGAATACGCATAAATAATATTCTTGGAACATATCTTACAGGACCTATTCTTGTCAAAAATCCTGCAATGCTGGATTATATTATTTCACTTATTACAAACGGAAACGCTAAAAAGCAAAGCTATGATTCGCAAAATAGTGGCTATGAACTGACATATAGAGAGCTTATGAAACGCTTTAATCCGCAAGGCTGACAGAGTCCTCTGTATCAATAGTTCATTGGTAATTACTTTAATCGTGTCAACGAGCTTCTTTAACTATGCTCGCCGCTTTGGAAAGGAACTTATAAATGAGCGATGAATTGTTAGAACTTCAAGGTTCGGTAGAATCCATAATTTATCGTAATGAAACAAACGGATATACTGTTCTCAATCTTTCTTGTCAGGATGGTGAAACTGCCGCTGTCGGAGTGATGCCAGAGGTATCTGTTGGTGAAGAAATTGTAGTTCAAGGACATTGGCAAACACATAAAAGCTATGGCGAGCAATTCGCTGTAACCTCTTGCACAAGAGCAATGCCGACAGGTTCAACAGCTATTTTGAAATATCTTTCGTCAAGAGCGGTAAAGGGAGTGGGTCCGGCAACTGCGAGAAGATTGGTTGAAACATTTGGTGAAAATACACTTGAAGTTATAGAAAAAGAACCGCTCAGAATGACTGAAATCAAGGGCATATCTCGTGAAAAGGCTATGTCGATAAGCAATGAGCTTAAAAAGATTTTTGGTATGAGAGAGGTTATAGTTTTTCTTGATAAGTATAATGTTCCTCCCGAAATCAGCGTTAAGATTTGGCGTGAGCTTGGAGCAAGGTCTATTGAAACGATAGAATCAAATCCATATGTTCTTTGCTGTGATGAAATCGGTGTATCCTTTGAACACGCAGACAGAATTGCCGCATCTATGGATATGGCACAGGACTATGAGTTCAGATTAAGAGCAGGAATAATATATATAAACACATATAATTCCAACAACGGACATACTTGCTTACCAAAAGGAAAGCTTATTGAGGTTTGTGCGAAATTTCTCAAAACAGAACCTGAACGAATTTCCGAGATACTCGAAAAGATGATTATAGACAAAAGCCTTATTGAGGATACGCTTGAAGGAAAAGAGTTTATCTTTTTGCCAGATTTTTATAAGAGTGAAACCTATTCCGCAGGACGAATAAAGCTTATGAAACAATTTCCGCCTCAAAGAATTGTTGGCATAGAATCTGCTCTTGAAAATTTTGAAAAGCAGCAGGGTATAAAATATGCCGAACTTCAAAGAAAAGCTATTTTAGAGGCTATTTCGGGTGGACTTCTCATATTAACTGGTGGCCCCGGAACGGGTAAAACAACAACCCTTAATGCAATTATCAGCTTATTAAAGGATAATGGTATAAAAGTTCAATGTGCCGCTCCCACTGGAAGAGCCGCACATAGAATGTCAGAGCTTACGGGTTGTGAGGCGAAAACCATACACAGATTATTAGAGGTTGAATGGGATAAGCACGATAAACCATACTTCAAGCGTGATGAGAGAAATATGCTTGATTGTGATGCACTTGTACTTGATGAACTTTCTATGGTAGATTCAAAGCTTTTTGAAAGTGTACTTCGTGCCTTGCCTATGGGCTGCCGACTTATTATGGTTGGTGATAGTGACCAGCTTCCAAGCGTGGGGGCAGGAAATGTTCTTGGAGATTTGATAGCTTCGGGTGCTGTTCCAGTTGTAGCTTTAACTGAAATCTTCCGTCAATCTATGAAAAGTCTTATTGTCACAAATGCACATAAAATCGTAAAGGGTGAAATGCCAGACCTTAATATACACAATAAGGATTTCTTTTTCTTGCCTTGTTCATCAGCGGATAAAATTACAGAAACAATTATCGGTTTGTGCAAGGATAGACTTCCGAAAAGCTATGGCTATTCCGCAATGACAGATATTCAAGTGCTTTGTCCAGGCAGAAAAGGCTTGCTTGGAGTGATTGAGTTGAATAAAAAATTGCAGGAGGTACTTAATCCACCGATTGGTACAAACCTTGATTTGAACATTGGAACATATTCTTTGCGATATGGTGATAAGGTTATGCAGATTAGAAATAACTATGACCTTGCTTGGACTCGTGGAGATGACGATGACGGCGAAGGTGTTTTCAATGGAGATATTGGTATTGTTGTAAGGGTAAATAGCAGGGCTGGAACAGTAAGCGTTAAATTTGATGATAAGCTTGTTGAATATGATAGAGAGAGCGTTAGAGATTTAGAGCTTGCCTATGCAACAACAGTGCATAAAAGCCAGGGCAATGAATTTGAGGCTGTAATTATGCCAATGTTCAGAGGAGCACCTCAGCTTTATTATAGAAATTTACTTTATACTGGTGTAACTCGTGCAAAAAAATTACTTATTCTTGTAGGTACACAGTCAACAATAGAAACAATGGTAAATAATAATAAGAGAACAAAACGCTATTCAGGGTTAAGAGTATTTCTTTCAGAAACAGAAAATAGTGATTTTGAAGAAAAATTGTAGCTGAATTTACTTTATTATAAATTAATAAACTTCTCTAAGATAACTAAAAGTTTTATCATTATATTGATATGAACGGTTATTTACCGTCAGAAAGGAGTCCTTTATGGGGATTGATATAGCAATAGACCTCGGAACATCAAGAACAAGAATTTTTCTGCCTGATAAGGGTGTTGTGATTGATGAACCATCAGTTATAACTGTTGACCTAATGACAGATGCTATAATTGCAGTAGGGCAAAAAGCCTATGAAATGCTCGGAAGAACTTCAGAGCGTATGTCGGCTATGTATCCGTTAAGTGGTGGAGTTATAACAGATTTTTCTCTTGTAGAAAATATGATTAAGATTATGCTTTCGGATATTTCTATTGGAAAAGTAGGTATGCCTAAGGTTGTTGCCTGTATTCCAAGCGAAATAACAGAAGTCGAAAAAAGAGCTGTAGTTAATGCTATAAGTAGTGCAGGAATAAGAAGAGTATGTCTTGTTGAAGAACCTGTTGCGGCGGCTATGGGGGCAGGAATTGATATTACAAGCCCACACGGTTCAATGGTTGTCGATATTGGTGGAGGAACAACGGATATAGCTGTTCTTTCTCTTGGTGGAATTTCAGTTTCACGAAGCATAAAAAAAGCAGGAAATGCCATAGATGACGAGATTATAAAGTATGTTAAAAAGAAATATAATCTTCTTATTGGTAAGCGTACTGCTGAAAATGCAAAAATAGCTATTGGTTGTGTTGGAAATATCGGAGAAAATAAAACCTTCAGGCTCAAAGGCAGAAATTGTGTTACTGGTATGCCTATGCAGGCTGATATAAGTTCTTATGAAATTTCTGATATATTAGTTGATATTATTACAGAGATTGTGTATCAGGTACAAGATGTATTAGAAGAAACCCCACCTGAGCTTATGGGAGATATATATTCCGATGGAATAATTCTCACAGGCGGTACAGCACAACTCAAAGGTATGGCAGAAATTATAAATGCTGTCACTAAAATAAAAGTAAGAGTTGCGGATAGCCCTTCACTTTGTGTTGTTAAAGGCTGTGGAGAAGCTCTTAAATATATAAAGGCATTTGAAAAAGGTGAACTTTCACCAATCAGTGAGCAATACTAAGGGGAGCTGATAAAGTTGAAACGCAAAGAAAAATTATTAGAAGAAGAAAAGAAATTATTAAATGAAGAAAAACAGTTTATTAAAAAAGAAGAGGAGATAATCAAAGAGGGCGAAAAAAAGCTTATCAAAGATGAAAAAGAACTTTTTCTTGAGTGTGAAAAGAAATGGGTATTTTTACTGCTTATGATGAGCGGCGGTTTTATGGGTGCGTTTACATATACTATAAGAGGAAATGTTTTCTGTAATGCACAGACCGGTAATATGGTTCTTATGGGCATAGCACTCGGAGATGCAAATTGGCTTGAAGCGGCATATCTTTTGATTCCTATTTCAGCATATTTTATTGGAGCAATAATTTCTGAAATTTTGCCAAAGAAAATAAAGAAAATAAATTTTCTGCGATGGGATACTTGCTTAATAGGCTTTGAGGTTTTAGTGCTAATAGCACTTGGGTTTGTTCCCGAATCAGCCCCTTTTCAGATTTCGCAGATTGCGATAAATTTTATATGCTCTATGCAATATAATACATTCAGACAAGCTGAGGGTGTGCCTATGGCAACAACTTTCTGCACAAACCATCTTAGACAAACAGGTGTACATCTTATAAAATGGGTAAAGAAAAAGGACCAAAAAGCTAAAGAACGCTTTTTAATTCATATATTTATGCTTGGTATGTTTATTGCAGGTGCGGCAGTAGGAACTGTTCTTAGCAGACTTATTCTTGGCAAAGCTATATGGGGAGCAGCTGTAATAATGATGATAATTTTCATAGGCTTATTTAGAGCAGACCGTACAAAAGAAAAAGGTATGCTCGAGAGAGTTCCAAAGGGACACTGAGCAAACCTTATCTAAAATATATTGGTATGCCCGACAGGAATTGAACCTGCGGCCTACAGAGTCGGAGTCTGTCGCTCTATCCAACTGAGCTACGGGCATATATAAATGCACACCAATGATTATTATATCATAATTTATTTTAGTGTTCAAGTCGGATTTAGGAGGACTAATATGGATGTTCGTGTAGGCGATATTCTTGAAATGAAAAAACAACACCCATGCGGAAATAAACGCTTTCAGGTTTTAAGGGTCGGTATGGATTTCAAGATTAAATGCGAGCAGTGTGGACATGAGATAATGCTCCCTCGTGTTAAGGCTGAAAAAAATATAAAAAAAATTATAAGAGAAGACGCTTAATTTAACGGAGGATTTTTTGATATGTTTGAGAAAATAAATGCTCTCGATTTGCGTTATCAGGAGCTTGCAAGAAAAATTTGTGAGCCAGATGTAATCAATGATACAGAGCTTTATAGAAATATTATGAAAGAATATAGCTCTCTTGAGCCAATAGTTCTTAAATATAGAGAATACAAGAAGGCACAGGAGAACGAAAAAGAGGCATTGGAGTTGCTTTCAGGCGGTGGCTTAGATAAAGATTTTCGAGATATGGTTTCTGAGGAACTTAATGATGCAAGAGAACGCATAGAGAATCTTTCAGAGGAATTAAAAATCTTACTTTTGCCAAAAGACCCGAACGATGACCGCAATGTAATTGTTGAGATTCGAGGCGGTGCAGGCGGAGAGGAAGCTGCACTTTTTGCGGGTGTACTTTATCGAATGTATAGTATGTATGCTGTTAAAAGAGGGTATAAGACCGAAATAATAAATGCCAATGAAACAGAGCTTGGCGGATATAAAGAAATCAGTTTTATGATTACTGGTGATGGTGCTTACTCAAGATTGAAATATGAGAGCGGAGTTCATAGAGTTCAGCGTGTTCCAGAAACAGAAACACAGGGCAGAGTTCATACTTCAACAGTTACGGTTGCAGTTTTGCCAGAGGCTGATGATGTTGAGGTTGATATAAATCCAAATGATTTGCAGATTGATACTTTCCGTTCAAGTGGTGCTGGTGGTCAGCATATCAATAAGACTTCATCAGCGATAAGAATTACACATATTCCAACAGGTATGGTTGTAGAATGTCAGGACGAAAGAAGTCAGTTTAAAAATAAGGACAAGGCTCTTAAAGTTCTGAAATCAAGATTGCTTAAAATCGAACAGGAAAAACAACATAATGAAGTTGCACAAGAAAGACGCTCACAGGTTGGAACAGGTGATAGAAGCGAAAGAATCCGAACATATAATTATCCTCAGGGAAGAGTTACTGACCATAGAATCGGATTAACACTCTATAAAATTGACGATATTCTTAATGGCAACATTGATGAAATTATAGACGCACTTATTACAGCAGATAGAACAGAGCAATTAAAAAATTCAGAATAATTATAGGAGGATTCATATTGTTTAGAAGCGATGTTAAGGGTGGATATTGGACAATCATAAAATTAATTCTTGGATTTGTAGCGTTTGGCTTGTTTATTTATCAAATATATTTTGCAGGGCAGTGGCTTATAAGTAATAAACACGAGGGAAGAAAAATAAGTTCCCCTGACTATTCAAGCCTTAAAAATGGTGAAACGGTTTATGGAGAACTTGAGAATATAGTTAAAGATTGTGGAAGTGGTGAAGATGCTTATGGGCTACCACTTGTATATTATTTGGTAAGAACAAGCGATGAAAAACTTTTAGTAGTCAGAACAGAAGCTGGTGAAAAATGTGACCAAGCTATATCTAATGCTTTAGGAAATTCAGGAAAAGTTCCTTTTGTTGGTTATGTTAAACCTATGAAAGAAAAAGAAAAAACCTCTTTATCGCTTATAATGGCTGCTGATAATACTCTTTATAAGCTCGGAATTAATAGCAACTTTAATGATACTGTTTTAAATCAAGTTGTTGATATTTCTTATTATAAGGAATATTCAGATGAAAGAGTTTTTATAGCTTCCGTAGTTAGTGGATTGTTTATGCTTGGTTTATCAATTCTGTTTCTAAGAAAATCAATTAAAGATGTAGTATATAGTATAGGCGTAGCAAAGGGAAAGATTACACCATATATGCCAGAAATTGATTTAGTTCAGCACAAAGATGAATTTGAGAAATATGAAAAAATAAATCCGGATAATGCGGAGGATATTGAATATTATAATGATTATGAAAAGGATTCCGTAGATTTTAATATAGAAGAGGAACACAAAACAATATATGGTAAAGAATATACTAAGCCGACACTCGAAAAAGATATACCAACCTATGAAGGGTATCGATATGATTCGCTTGATTTTGCACAAGAAAAAGTCGAAAAGAAGGATATAAATAAATTTTAGAATAATTCTATACGAATATTGAATAATATGTCAAATAGTGGTAGACTATAATTTAGTTTATCACTATTTTTATATTAAAATGGAGTGGGATAATGAAAACACTTTTACTAAATAAAAATGAGATTGATATAGCTGCCGATATTATAAAAAAAGGTGGCATAGTTGCTATGCCAACAGAAACTGTCTATGGACTTGCCGCAGACGCTTTAAATGGAGAGGCGGTTGCTAAGATATTTAAGGCAAAGGGCAGACCAATGGACAATCCACTTATAGTTCATATTTCAGATATTAAGCAGATTGATATGCTTGTTGCAGAATTTTCAGATAAAGCAAAAAAGCTTGCAGAGAAATTTTGGCCAGGTCCACTGACAATAGTTTTGCCAAAATCTGATATTATACCTGATGAGGTGAGTGCGGGACTTTCAACTGTTGCAATACGCTTTCCATCACACCCTATTGCACATGAGCTTATTGCAAAGTCATCACCAATAGCCGCTCCGAGTGCAAATCTTTCAGGAAGTCCAAGTCCAACAACAGTTCGTCATGTTTTAGCAGATATGGACGGCAGAATAGATGCTATCATTGATGGTGGAGATTGTGAGGTAGGAGTTGAATCTACTGTTATAACTCTCACTGAAGATGTTCCTACATTACTTCGTCCAGGTGGAGTAACTCTTGAACAGCTTAGGGCAGAAATTGGAGAAGTTAAGGTTCACCCAGCAGTGTTAAAATCACTTGGGAAGGGAATGAAGGCTTCAAGCCCAGGAATGAAATATAAGCATTATTCCCCAAAAGCAGAGGTTATTTTGCTTAGAGGTTCAGAACAAGGATTTTGCGAGTATATAAAGGAAAATTCTGATGATAAGACAGCAGTTCTTTGCTATGAAGAAGAAAAAGACAGCTTTAAAAATTATATTGTCTTAGGAAAAAGAGATGATGAGGTGGCTCACGCACATAGACTTTTTACCTGCCTTAGAGAAGCTGATGAAGATGGCTATACTCGTATTTACGCACATTGTCCGAGAGCTGAAGGTATAGGTCTTGCTGTTTACAACAGAATTTTAAGAGCGGCAGCGTTTAATGTTATAGAAGTATAAAATAAGTTCTAAGGAGTAAATTTAACTTTGAAATTATTAAACATAGGTTTGATAAGATATGTTATCATTATGCTTGGTCTTATATTAGTATCAATGTTTTGCTTTTATATGGCATCAACTGAAAATGTTATTGAAAACGATGAGCCACTTGATATAAGTAAAGCTACCGTTGAGCAAATCTCAGAAAATAAGTTTATTGATGTAAAAATAACATCTACTGTTTGTCAGTTGAATAAAGAAAAGACTTTATTCGATTTTGATAATGATGAATATTATTATCTTATTCCTATGAAAGATGGAAAATTTATAGTTTTTGTTACTGAAAATATAAAACAAAACAAAGAGTTAGAGGATTTTATTGATAAATATAATAAACAAAAGAAAAAATATAATAGAATAGAAGAAGCTTTAAATCTTGATATTAATTGCAGAGTTTATGATTTAACAGAATATGAAGAAGAAAAGTTTTTTAACTATGCTATAAAAGCAAATTTTGGCATAAATTCTATTCAAGAGGCAAAGCAATGTATTGTTCCATATAAAATAGTAAACAATGTGACTTGTCTTTCTTGGGTTTATATTTTGACTGCAATAGTATCCTTAATCACTGCGATATTTATAACAATATTATTAGTACGAAAACTAAAGGCAAATGAAAATTATATAAATGTTATGCCAAATAATAGTTGTAGTTTAAGTGAAAATACTCATAATTCATATTCAAATGATGAATACTATACAGGCTATAATCAACAAGATGATGTAGATTCTCAGGCAAATAATAATCAAAATGATATTCATAGGTTCTGATTTATATGAAAAAAATTGTAATAGGTCTTACAGGTCAAACAGGTGCAGGCAAAAGCACAGTTTCTAATGCTATGAAAAAGTGTGGATGCGGAATAATAGATGCGGATAAAATAGCAAGAGAGGCTGTTGAGCCAAAAACAGCTTGCCTGAAAATGCTGACAAACGCTTTTGGCTGTGATATAATAAATAAAGATGGCTCGCTTAACCGAAAAAAGCTTGCCGAAAAAGCATTTTCTTCTAAAGAAAATACACGACTTCTCAACGAAATTACCCACCCATATATAGTTGAACTCACAAAGCAAAGAATTGCTGAATATTTTGCAAGTGGCTGTAATATAGTTGTCTTTGATGCACCACAGCTTTTTGAAAGTGGCAGTGATAAGCTTTGTGATATAATAGTTTCCGTTATAGCCTCGCAGGAATGTCGTCTTGCAAGAATAATATCTCGTGATGGCGTAAGCAGAGAGCAGGCTCTTTCTCGTATGAAAGTACAGCTTAGTGAGGAATATTTTTTGGAACATTCAGACTATATTCTTAATGGTGAACAAAACATAGATAACCTTATTAATGATGCAGAAGCTCTCATTAAAATGGTTAAAGATGGCAGTTTCATAAGTAAGAAAGGTAGTGGCAAGTGAATAAGGCATTAAAAATAACGCTGACAATTATTCTTTTTGCGATAGTTTTTATAGCAATAATAATAGGTGTGAAATTTGCATATGATACATATATCAACTCCTCATATCCATTAAAATATGAAGACGAGGTTTACTCAGCCTCGGCTGAATATAATATTCCTAAAGAGCTTATTTATGGAGTTATAAAAACAGAAAGTAATTTTAATCCCGATGCAGTTTCGGCGGCTGACGCTCGTGGGCTTATGCAGCTTACTCAGCCGACCTTTGAATGGCTGCATACTTATTACTCAGATGATGATTATGATTCGAGCAACGCAGATTTGCTTTTCGACCCAAAGATAAATATTAAATATGGTACGCTATGTCTTTCAGTTCTTCTTGAAAGATATAATAACGACCTCGATACGGCGATTTGTGCATATAATGCAGGCTTAGGAAATGTTGATGAATGGCTGACTATGAGCCAATATTCAGCAGACGGAAAAACACTTGATTCAACACCATTTGGTGAAACGAATGAATATCTTAAGCGTGTAAAAAATAATCGTGATAAATATGCCGAACTGTATTTTAGCAAATAACTCTAAAGTTTTGTTATAAAATATCAGAGGTAAATTATAGAAAGGAAGATATAATATGGCAAATGAAGAAAAATCTCAGGCAAAGCTTTTAAAAGAAAAGCTTATGATGAACAAGGAAAACGGCTCTAAGCGTGTAAGTGCTAAGGAAGTCGCTCAGGCAGATGATTTCTGCGAGGAATATAAGGACTTCCTCAATAAAGCTAAAACAGAGCGTGAAGCTGTCGCTTACGCTATTCAGATTGCTAAGGAGAACGGTTTTACTGAATATTCTGTTGGCACAGAGTATAAGGCTGGCGATAAGGTTTATGTCAATAATAGAAATAAGGCAATTATGCTTGCAGTTATTGGCAAGAACGGTGTTAAGAACGGTGTTCATCTTGGTATAGCACATATAGATTCACCAAGACTTGACCTCAAGCCAAATCCACTTTATGAATCTAACGATATGGCTCTCTTTAAGACACATTACTATGGTGGAATTAAGAAGTATCAGTGGACAGCTATTCCACTTTCACTTCATGGCGTAGTTGCTCTCAAAGACGGTTCAACAGTTACAGTTAATATCGGTGAAGATGAGGGTGACCCTTGCTTCTGCGTTACAGACCTTCTTCCGCACCTTGCAGTAGAGCAGATGCAAAAGACAATGGTTAAGGCTTTCACAGGCGAAGACTTGAATATTCTCGTAGCAAGCCGACCATTTAACAACGACCCTGAGAGCGAACAAGTTAAGCTCAATGTTCTTAATATCCTCAATGAAAAGTATGGAATTACAGAAACAGACTTCCTCTCAGCTGACCTCGAGGCAGTTCCAGCATTTAAGGCAAAGGACCTTGGCTTTGATAGAAGTATGATAGGCAGTTATGGGCATGATGACAGAGTTTGTGCATATCCTGCACTTATGGCTGCCATTGATGTTGAGCTTCCTGAACAGACTTGCATTACAGTTCTTACTGACAAAGAAGAAATCGGCAGCGATGGCAATACTGGTATGAAGTCACTTTATATGTATGACTTTATCGCAGACCTTGCAAAAGCTGAAGGCGTTGAATTAAGACATATTCTCGCAAAGAGTACTTGCCTTTCTGCTGATGTTAATGCGGCATTTGACCCAACCTACGCTTCTGCATATGAAGTAAATAATTCTTGCTATATCAACAATGGTACTGTTATAACAAAGTATACAGGCAGTGGTGGCAAGAGTGGAACAAGTGAAGCTACTGCTGAATATATGGCAAAGGTTCGTGCAATCTTTGATGATGCAGGTGTTCTTTGGCAGGCAGGAGAACTTGGTAAGGTAGATGGCGGCGGCGGTGGAACAATCGCAAAGTTCGTTGCTAATCTTAATGTTGATGTAGTGGATTTAGGTGTTCCAGTTCTTTCTATGCACGCACCATTTGAAGTCGTTTCAAAGCTTGATGTGTATATGACATATCGTGGAATCCTTGAATTTTATAAAGCAAAATAACAGAATATTTTTCTTAGATGGAAAAATGTTCTGTTAAAATGTAAAAAATATATAGACTTTTATTGTACCACAGAAGAAATTTCAGCGTTAAAAAGCTATTTTCTGTGGTACTTTTTTGCGTTTTTTACAATTTCTTTTTGTTAAATTGAGTTTTTAGTGACGGTATGTAACAATAAATTTTAAAGGTCTTGTAAACATTGACAAGTTCGCTCGTTTGTATTATTATCAATAAGAGACGGTGTATATTATATGTGTGTTTTGAATTGTACTGACGGAAAATCATAACCGTTCAGGTAGTCAGATGAATTGCTCTGACCTCTCATCGTCTTTTTATTATACACATTAAAGAAATTTAAAAAATTTGCTCAAAGCTTTTAAAGGCTTATTAAAATATATAAGCGTAAAAAGTGAGTTTTTATTAACTGAAAATCAACGCTGTTTTCATTAAACAGCTTTCTTAAATATTATGTAAAGTCGGGTTCTTTAACCCAGATACTTTTTGGGAGTGTTTTAGCTTGGAGAAATTTGTTATTACAGGCGGAAATAAACTTAATGGCGAGGTTTCAATCAGCGGTGCAAAGAATGCCGCTGTTGCAATCATACCTGCTGTTGTTCTCTCTGACGGAATATGCAGAATTGAAAATGTTCCTAATATTGCCGATGTGTCGATTATGGCAAGCATTCTTGAGGCTATGGGAGCAAATATTAAAAGAATAAATAAATCTACTTTAGAAATAGACCCAAGAGGAATTAAAAATCCTGTTGCATCATATGAGCTTGTACGCCATATGAGAGCATCATATTATCTTCTTGGTGCATTACTTGGAAAATTCAATAGTGCTGAAGTTGCAATGCCAGGTGGCTGCGATTTTGGTGTTCGCCCAATAGACCTTCATCTTAAAGGCTTTGAAGCTCTTGGTGCTGATTATAGCATAACCAATGGCGGAATGATTTGTGTAAAAACTGATAAGCTTGTAGGAAACCATGTCTATATGGATGTTGTTTCTGTTGGAGCTACTATGAATATAATGCTTGCTGCTGTTAAGGCAGAGGGCAAAACAGTAATAGAAAATGCTGCGAAAGAGCCACATATAGTTGACCTTGCAAATTTCCTTAATTCTATGGGTGCAGATGTTCGAGGTGCTGGCACAGATGTTATTAAGATTTCGGGTGTAAAAGCTCTTAATGGCTCTACATACTCTATTATTCCTGACCAGATAGAGGCTGGAACATATATGGCTGCCGCAGCTGCGACAGGTGGAGATGTTCTTATTAAGAATGTTATTACAAAGCATCTTGAGTCTATTACTGCAAAGCTCAGAGAAATGGGCGTAGAGGTAGAAGAATATGATGATGCAGTAAGAGTAAAACGCACAGGTGAGCTTAATCACTGTAATATTATTACTATGCCACACCCAGGTTTTCCAACAGATATGCAGCCACAGATGGCGGCTGTACTTATCAAGGCTAAGGGTACAAGTATAGTAAGAGAAAGTGTATGGGATAACCGTTTCAGATATGTTGATGAGCTTAGACGAATGGGTGCAAAGATTTCAGTTAATGATAAAACTGCTGTTATCGAAGGCGTTTCTGAACTTAATGCTTCCCCGCTCAAATCAACAGACCTAAGAGCGGGTGCTGCTATGATTATTGCTGCACTTACAGCTAATGGTACATCTTATATTGAAGATATTAAATATATTGAGCGTGGTTATGAAGATGTTGTAGAAAAGTTCAGAAATCTTGGTGCTGATATTAAACGCATCAAGACCAATGAACCAGGATCTCAATCAGCAACAGCATAAGTTTTATTTAATGGAGGGCTTAAATTGGCTCGATTATGTCCGCTTTTTAGTGGAAGTAGTGGCAATAGCTATTATATAGGAAATGAAAAGGAGGGAGTTCTCATTGATGCAGGGCGAAGCGCCAAGCAGATTGAGGATGCCCTTAAAACCAATGGCCTTGACATTATGGCTGTCAAGGCTATTTTTGTAACGCACGAGCATATAGACCATATAAAGGGAGTAAGAGTGCTTGCCTCAAGGCATAATATAAAAGTTTATGCAACAAAGGGGACACTTTCAGCCCTTGAAGATAAGGGAGAGCTAAATGGCAAATATGATTATGAAGTGATTTCTCCTGATGGCAACGAGGTTGCTGATATGGAGATTAAATCATTTCCAACATCACACGATTGTTGTGAAAGCTGTGGTTATGTTATAAATACAGCAGATAAAAGAAGCCTTGCCATAGCTACAGACCTTGGATATATTTCAGATAAGGTTCGTAATGCTGTTTCAGGCTGTGACACAGTTGTTATAGAATCAAACCATGATGTAAATATGCTTCAAAACGGACCTTATCCATATTTATTAAAAAGACGAGTTTTGTCGAATTCTGGACATCTATCAAACGATACTTGTTCTGCTGAATTGGCGAATTTTGTAGAAAATGGAACTACACGAATAGTTCTTGCACATCTCAGCGAACAGAATAATTTTCCAGACCTTGCCTATGTAACTTCTAAAAGTGCGTTAAACCTTGCAGGAATGGTCGAGAAAAAAGATTTTATTCTTACTGTTGCACCAAAGGAAAATACGAGCGGTTCAATGATATTTTAGTTGGTGATTTTATGATGAATGTTACTTTGATTTGTGTCGGAAACCTAAAGGAAAAATATTTTAAAGACGCTTGTGCAGAATATACCAAAAGACTTGGTGCATTTTGCAAGTTTAATATAGTTGAAGTAAATGAAGAAAAGCTGCCAGATAAACCCTCACAATCTGATATAGACAATACTATTAAAAAAGAGGGAGAAAGAATTATTGCAAAAATTCCAAAGGGAGCTATGATTTTTGCAATGTGTATAGAAGGAACACTGATAAGTTCTGAACAGCTTGCTGATAAGATTCAGACAGCAGGTCTTGATGGAAAAAGTGAATTAGTTTTCATAATCGGAGGTTCGTGGGGACTTTCAGATGAAGTTAAACGAATTTCAAATGCAAGAATTTCAATGTCAAGAATGACATTTCCGCATCAGCTGGCGAGAGTATTGCTATGCGAACAGATTTACAGAGCATTTCAGATAAACTCTAATGGGAAGTATCACAAGTGAGAGCCTTAAAGTAGAGTAATAGCTTTATATAAGGCTTATGTGACATAGGAGGAGATATAATAATGAAGTTTTGCAAAAACTGTGGAACAGCCGTAGATAAGAACGATAAAATTTGTGTTGTCTGTGGTGCGAAAATTGACGAAGAATCTGAAAAGAATATCAATGAAAGTGTTATCGCAGATTCTGCGGAAAAACAAAATGTTATTAACTCTGAAACAGAAGAACCTCAAATGCAGGTAAATGACATAGAGGTAAATAAATCTGAAAATAAGCCTCAGGCACAGTCTGAAGGTATATCTAAAGCTGAAAACAAAGTTCAACCTATGAGCAAAAAAACTCAGCAAGCTGAACAAAGGTCCCAAAAAAATAACTCTGAAAAAAATAAACCTAAAAAAGAACCTATAAATACAGGTGCTAAGATAAATAATGAGCCTAAAAAAGAGGTTGTAGAAAAAAATCCAAACTTGCATAGCGAGTTTGAGGATATATCTTCCTTTACAGCTGAAAGTGGTAAACCTAAAAAAAGCAGAAAGCCAGTTATAGCTCCAAAAAATGAGAATAATTCTACAACGAAAATTGTCAGCTCTGTTGATGATGTTGAATCTAAAACAAGAGAAGTAAATTCTATTGCAAAATATGAAACTGAAAAAAATTCAGAAAAAACTAAAAAGAAAAAACCACTTTCAAAGGGACTTAAAGCAGCTATAATTGCTGGCTGTTCAATTCTTGTTATAGCTGTAGGAATTATAGTTACTTGTGTGATTATAGCTAATAGTGGTCCTACTGCTGAGGAACTTTTTGCATCAGGACAGCAAAAGTATAAATCGGAAGATTTTTATGGTGCTATCACAGACCTTTCAGAGTGTGTAAAGCTTGATACATCTGATGTAGAAGCATATATGCTACTTGCTGATGCATATGTTGCAACAGGTAAGGAAGATGAAGCAGTTTCTGCTCTTGAGATTGGTTATAGAGAAACAGGAAGTACAAAGATAAAAACAAGGCTTGATGCCTTGAGCGAAAAGCTTAGAGTAGATAAGATTTATAATAATCTTGTAAGTGAAGGCAATGCCGCAATCAAAAATAACGATTATAATCTTGCTATAACAAAATTTACATCAGCTATTGAAACTAAGCCTAATATTTCAGAGCCTTATTTTCTTGTAGCAAATGTTTATATTAGCCAAGAAAATTACGATAAGGCATTAACTGTGCTTCAATCGGGAGTAGATAAGCTTGAAGGCGATGAGCTTGATAAGCTTAATTCAAAGCTTTCTGAAGTAGAGGCTACTGTTAAGAAGATTGAAGAAGAAACAAAGAAAAAAGAGGAGGAAGCAAGAAAGAAAGCTGAAGAGGAACAAAAGGAAAAAGAACGCCTTGAGCAAGAACGCCTTGAAAAACTTGCAAAGCAACCAGTTTCATTTGAAACAAAGGTTGATGAAAAAAATATTGAATATAAAGGAACAGAGATTTATAGAGGCGAAGGAAGATGGATTGAAATTACTGACAATAGAGAGCTTCCGGGAATAACATATGCTAATAATCTTATTCAACAAACCTTAAATAGCTACTACGAGCTTGATATGGATTTATATGGAGTTAAAAATGAAAAGGAACTCTATAATCTTGTAAAGGCTTCAAGAGATACAATAGCTCTTTCACATTGCAGAATTACTGTTACTTATAATAAAAATGGAATATTCTCATTTGTAATTTATAAATATTATATGCCACCTACAATCTCTAACTTTAAAGAAACAGTAGAAACTCATACTATAAACCTAAAAACAGGTGAGGAGTATGATATTAATAACATACTAAACACAAGCGATATTTATACTGTTATAAAAACTCAAGCAGAGCTTATTGGAGTTTCTTTGACTGATGAACAGATAAATAGTTATAGATTTTTCCTTGCAGGTGATAGACTTATATTCTGGGTTAAGATTCGTGATTGGGAATATGAAGAAATACCTTTACCATATTCAAATACAGATATGTTTAAGCTTACTATTGAAGAAGATACAGACACAACATATCTTAGTTTACAATAATTTATTATTTACTTATTGTTAAATTAGTAGTATAATTATGATTATAGATTCAATTTTTTGTTAAAATAGCTGTTTGATGATATTTTTAGGAAGTGCATTATGAAAATTTTCAAGCACATTAAGAAAAAACAGAATAATGAGACTATAAATCTTCATAAGGTTAGTATAAATGATACAGCAGGCTTTTCAGGAGTTTCAAAGTCGATAGTTCTTGCAAGTACAGCTTTTGTAGTTGCAGTATTGCTTGCCACAGCTTCTATAATAGGAAATAATAAAGAGGATATGATTTATTCAGATATTGCTACCCTTGCAAATGAAAAGCTTAAATCAAATGATTATAGCGAGGCTATTGAGCTTTTTAAGCAGGCAATAAAAATCAATCCCACTGATGAAGAGCTTTATATTGGTTTAGCAGATTCTTACAATGGAGTTAATGAAAGTGATATGGCTCGTGAAACCTTGGAAACAGGCTATATCGAAACTAAGAGCGAAAACATAAAAACCGAGCTTAAAAAACTTGAAGAAAGTGAACCTGATAGTTTGCCATCTTATATCTCTAAGAAAAATTCATCAGAAAGCTCAACAGAATCTAAGCCACAAGACTCATCTTCAGAAAAAAGCGAATCTTCTGCACAGAGTAGTGAGTCTTCTAATGAAGCCTCACAAAGTACAGATACAAAGGGTATAGTTTCTGTAAAGACTCTCAATAATGATAATCTCAGAAAATATAGTGATATAGAGATTTTTAAGAGTACAGCTGAATGGTTTGAACTTAGCTCTAAGGAAAATCTGATAGGTGTAGATAAGATTAATTCTTCTATCAATGAACTTCTCAACACATACTTTAAGCTTAATCCATCAGTGTATGGGGCTGAGGGTGAAGATGAAATTTATTATCTTGTAAAATCTAAAGGCAAAAGAATAGAAACGAAGATTTCTGCAAGGGTAACATATAATAGTGATTACATACTTTCTTATGTTGTAGACATTGATATCCAATCCCCTAATACAGCTGATTCTTCTTCCGCTATTGAGCTTCATACAATAGATATGAGGACAGGCAAAGAGCTTAGCCTAAATGATGTTATTAGTGGTGATGAAAATAGTATAAAAAATATGGTTACAGAAGCATTTTCAGCTGAAGGCATAGAGCTTTCGGAAAGCGATTATGAAACTCTGAAGTTCTATCTTGATGGTGATAAGGTTGTTATTATAGGAGCATCAGGTAAGGCATATATTTCTCCTATAAAGGTATCAGATAGTGTTTCTTTAGAGAGTGAAGAATCAGTTTCTTCCTCAGAAACAAGATAATAATTTTATAGCAGGCAAAGGATTTTTCCGATGCCTGCTTTTGTAATATTTTTGATGAAGATTTTCTCGTTTTTAGTGGAAAGATAGATTATTATATGTTATAATTCTATTGAAGATAACCGTAATATTTTATCAGAATGGAGTGAAACTATCTATGAATATTTGGCACGATATTGATTCCTCAAGAATTAAACCAGAAGATTTTATGGTTGTTATTGAAATTCCAAAGGGAAGTAAGGCTAAATATGAGCTTGATAAACAGACAGGAATTTTGAAGCTTGACCGTATACTTCATACATCAACACACTATCCTGCAAACTATGGCTTTATCCCGAGAACCTATGCAGATGATATGGACCCTCTTGATGTTCTCGTTCTTTGCTCGGAGCAGATTTATCCTATGACTCTTATCCGTTGCTATCCTATCGGTGTTATAACAATGCTTGATAATGGACATAACGATGAAAAGATTATTGCTATTCCATATAGTGACCCAACTTATAACGAGTATAAGGATATTTCAGAACTTCCGAAGCATATTTTTGATGAGATGACACATTTCTTTTCGGTTTATAAATCTCTCGAAAATAAGGAAACAGTTGTTGACGAGGTTAAGGGCAGAGAGTCAGCAATAGAAATTATTGGACAGACTATTGAAAGCTATAAGGAAAAGTTTACCCAGGTTTAATAGCTGGTGATTTATTATGAACTGCCGATTCGTATATTTTCGGTCGGCAGTTCTTTATTTTACACAGAAAGGAAGTTTAAAGAGTTGGCTAAGAAAATAGGCGGCGATGAATTTAACGAGCCAAAAAAAGAAAATACTCAAAAAAAATCTAAAAAAGGTAAAACGGTTTATAATGTTCCAGAAGTAAAAAAGCGTAAAAAGAAACGCTCAGAAAAGTTGAGAATTTCATTATGTATTTTATTTTTAATTGGAATTATCAGTGTGTCGTTTCCATTTACAAAGTTTGATGTTGAAAGAGCGCTTGATACCGAAAAAGATGTTGCAGAATATCAAACACAGCTTGATAATGCCTGCAATAATATAAAAAAGGCTGAAAATAATCTCAAGAAAGCAAGCGCAGAAGAAATAGAGGAAAATAAGAAGCTTGAAAAGAGTAAAATTATTTATCCTAAAACTCTTGCAGAGGATAATATAATCGGTCAGAAGTGTCAGACTGATGAAATTCTTAATGCTATTGACGATGCGGCACACATTGACAGAAATTTATATACTAAAGAAAGCTATAATGAACTTCTTGATAGTATATATAATGCAACGGGTTTGCTTACCTCATCAACTACAATTAGTGATACAGGATTCCAGCTTATATTCGGAAAGAGCTTTTCAGGCTCGGCAGTAGATAAGCGAACAGAGGGAACATTTCAAAGATTGATTTATTCTGTTTGGTTTTTGGTTATTCCGATAATTGGTTTCTTGGTAGCAAGCTTTGATAAAAAGCGTCATATCAAAAATGCTGTTGCAACTATTGGTTCAGCACTTTTGCTTTTCGATTTATTTACATTCTTCCCATTAAATTATATTGAATATGGCGCAGTAGTTGTTGCAGTTCTTTATGTAATTATACTTTTTGTTGGTATAGCTGGCTTTTATACAAAACAACAGGAAGATTATTGGTATGCACATTATGAAGAATGTGTAGAAAAGGGAATGACCAAATGGTTACCTGATGGTTATGATGATGATAAGAGGACTCTTGAGCAAATTAAAGCTGATAAGGAACATCAGGCATTAGTAGATTCAGCAAAGAATGCTCAAAAACGCAGAAGCAAAAAGAAATAATTATGTGTGACCACATGAGGCAAGATATTAAGTAACTACCGATTAGTTAATGTGCTTTCCCAAGATAATTAAAAGTTTTGCTCAAGCTTTTTCAAAAGCTTGCGGTTTCCAAAGGCGGAGCCTTTGGTGGGTTTTAAGGGCAACGCCCTTAACATTTCTTTCTCCTAAAGGCGAACGAAGTTTGCCCATATAATTTGTAAATGCAAAAACGCCACAGCTCAAATAACGAGCCGTGGCGTTTGATTTATTTATAAAATTCAATCGCGTTTAAAATATTCTTTGGTTGTGATTATTAAAAGCTCTTAGCCGATAAACTTAAATCTTGGAACAAGGTTTCCGTCAATGTTTACCATCTGATAGAACATTGATGCAGGTCTTGCCCAGACTTTACCTTCACCGAAAAGCTCTTTATAGATAACTAAATCTTCCATTGTTTCACTGTGCTTTGCAAGTGCGATAACCTCATATTCACCGCCCTTGAAATGACGATGCTTGCCGAGAGTTCCCCAAGCTGGAAGTACGGGTTCTTCTTTCTTTTCAGTTTCAGCGACTGGAGCAGTTTCTGCCTTTGTTTCCTCAAGCTCTACATCTTCAAGTGTTGGAGTATTTGAAGTTACAAGTATTCTTGAGGAATGAGCTGGAATATCAATATTAACACAACCGTTGTTTACCTGATAGCTTTTTCCGCTAAGCTTATCAACAAGATACGCACCATCTGCATTAAAGCCCATATCCATATTGTTATCAGCAAGATTAAGAGCAACATAAGCTGTCTGAGAATCTACACTGCGTTTAAAGATAAGCTGTTCATTCCTTATCTGTACATTCTCGAAAGAACCATACTTTAAAGCCTCGGTGCTTGTCCTTGCCTTGCCAAGCTTTCTGATGTGTGCGAGGAGAGCATTATCCTGAATATCAGAAACATTGAGTTCAGGGCGGAGTGGATAATCATAATCAGTATTATTTTTCTCACCCTTAATACCCCATTCACTGCCATAATATATTGATGGAACACCTGGCATACAATACATTGTTGTATAGATGTTTTCAAGATTTGCAGAATTTCTTACAACACTTGCAACTCTGTTTACATCATGGTTATCAACAAAGTTATAGGTATAGATGCTGCGATAGATACCACCATTTGCAAATTGACGATTGAGTGAATGTGCAATCTCAAAGTAGTTTTTATCATTGTGTGATGAGTAGATGCCCTTGTAGCATTCATAGTTTGTTACGGAATCAAGCATTTCAGGGTTAGCCCAGCGATTATAATCGCCGTGAATAATCTCACCCATAAGCCAGAAATTGCTATCTTTACTTTTAGTGTAGTGGCGAAGAGCCTTAAAGAAATCAGGGTCAACACAATCTGCCGCATCAAGGCGAAGACCGTCAATCTTAAATTCGTCCATCCACATTCCGACAGAATCAAGAAGATAATTCTTAACATCAGGATTTTTAAGGTTTAGCTTAACAAGGTCGTAATATCCATGCCAACCCTCATATGAGAATGAGTCACCATAAGGGCTTTTACCACCAAAGTTAAGATTTTGGAACCAACCACAATATTGTGAAGAATTTCCCTTTTCACAAACATCTTTAAATGCCCAGAAATTTCTGCCAACATGGTTAAATACGCCATCAAGAACAACTTTAATACCATTCTTATGAAGTTCATCGCAAATGTGTTTGAATGATTCATTTGTGCCAAGCCTGTTATCAATTACACGATAGTCATCAGTGTCATATCCATGAACAGTCGATTTAAAAACAGGACCAAAATAGATTGCATTTACACTCATACTTTTAAGATGAGGAATCCAATCGATTACCTTATCAAGACGGCAGACGGTTTCACCGTCATTAACTCTTGGTGCGCCACAGAATCCAATAGGATAGATGTGATAAAATACAGATTCGTTTACCCAATAACTCATTTCCCAATCTCCTTTTTTGAACAATAATTGCCTTATTTATAATAATTATTGTGCTGATACACAATCAATATTCAACAAGGATTATTATAGCATACCTTACCAAATTTTTCAAGTCTAAATTTATACAAATTGTGCAAAATACATCAAAAGATATTAAATGTTGATTATAGAGAGGTTTATAAGAAATTTTAATTATGGCTTTTTTCTCTCTTTATGTAAAATGTATTTAAAGTTTTAATGAAAATACTTGTCAAAATATTTCCTCTGGTGTATTATTAAAAATAAGTAGGATTTTTTAATAGTGTTACTTTTTATGAAAAGAAGAGGGGTAGAATAATATGAGAAAGACAAAAATTATTTGTACGCTTGGTCCGTCAACAGATAATGAGCAGGTTTTGCGTGAACTTATGCTCAACGGTATGGATGTTGCTCGTTTCAATATGTCGCACCAAACACATGAATATCATCTTGAAAGAATTAAGCTCATAAAAAGACTTAGAGATGAACTTAATCTTCCTATCGCTATGCTTCTTGATACAAAAGGTCCTGAAATTCGTACAGGAACCTTTAAAGACAAGAAAGTTTTTCTCGAAACAAATCAAACCTTCACACTTGTTACAAATGAAAACATTGAAGGCGATGAAAATCATTGCTCTATTAGTTTTAGTGGTCTTTATGATGATGTTAATATCGGTTCTAAGATTCTCATTGATGATGGCTTGATTGAGCTTAAGGTCATCGAAAAGAAAGATGGCGGTATTATTTGTACGGTCATAAATGGTGGATATGTATCTTCTAATAAAGGTATAAATGTTCCGAATATCACCCTTTCACTTCCATTTCTTAGTGATAGAGATAGAGATGATATTAAATTTGGCGTTGAAAATGATTTTGATTTTATTGCAGCTTCATTCACAAGAAGTGCTCAGGATATTGAGGACTTAAAAGATGAGCTTGAAAAAAATCATTGCAAAAATATAAAGATTATTGCAAAAATCGAAAATTCAGATGGCATTAATAATATTGATGAAATAGTAAGAGTTTCTGACGGAATTATGGTTGCAAGAGGTGACCTCGGAGTAGAAGTTCCTCTTGAGGAAATACCTGTACTTCAAAAACAGCTTATTAAAAAAGCATTTGATGCTGGTAAGCAGGTTATCACAGCAACTCAGATGCTTGATTCTATGATTAAAAATCCTCGTCCTACAAGAGCTGAAACAACTGATGTTGCGAATGCTATCTATGATGGTACAAGTGGAATTATGCTTTCTGGTGAAACAGCCGCAGGTCTTTATCCTGTTGAATCAGTAAAGACAATGTCTTTAATTGCAGAGAGAACAGAAATGGATATAGACTACATCGGAAGATTTGAGAAGGCTTGCAGAAATGAGCGCCCAAATGTTACATCAGCTATTTCCCATGCTACTTGCACAACCGCTCATGACCTTGGTGCAACTGCAATTATGACAGTTTCAAAATCGGGTAAAACCGCTTCTATGATTTCAAAATATCGTCCACAGTGTATGATTGTTGGCGGAACAACAAGCAAAAAGGTTTGGCGTCAGATGAACATACTTTGGGGTGTTAAGCCTATTATGGTTGAAGAAAAGCAAAATACAGATGATTTATTCAATCATGTAATTGAAGTTGCTGAGAGAGAAGGACTTGTTAAAAACGGTGACATTGCAGTTATTACTGCTGGTATCCCTCTCGGAATTTCAGGCACAACAAATATGCTCAAGGTTCATCTTGTTGGTGATATTCTTGCATCAGGCACAACTGTTGTTGGCAGCGGAATTGCTTGTGGCTCACTTTGTGTATGTAATACAGAAGATGAAGCAATAGAGAAATTCAGAGATGGTGATATTCTTGTTCTTCCAAAGACATCTAATAGAGTTCTTCCATTAATTAAAAAGGCATCTGGTGTAATTACGGAAATAAATGGACCTACATCTCATGCAGCTATTGCTTGTCTGGCACTTGGTAAGCCTGTTATAGTTGGTGCAGAGAATGCAACAAGATTATTAAAGGACGGAACAACGGTTACTATGGACGCAGGAAAGTCTATTGTCTTTAGTAAATAAGCGGAGTGCCTCCGCAGTCAAGACGCGGAATCGGTTTTGCAAGCAAAACCTCGACATTCGCAATAAAAGCTTGTTGACGCAATTAAATCTTTGTATTCATCGAGCATTTTAAGCCCTATGTCAGTGATACGATATGTGCAATGACCTTTAGCCCCAATTTTCTCGAATAGCTTGTAGTAGTTCATTCGCAAAATTGAAGAGGTTTTTTCATAACCGCAAAATTTGCGGATTTCTCTTGCAGAAAGCTCACCATTCTCAGCAAGGATTCTTGCAATAGTCAATGATTGTTCTTTGTATACTGTCATTATTTTTCGTCGATTAACACCGCCTGTGTTGATACTTCCTGTTCTGCCCATATGTTCAGAAATAACAGCCATACGCTTTTTATTATTTTTGCGAATAGATTTTGTAGGTTCAGGATTAACAGCAATATCAATTTGTGCTTTTCCGTTTGTTGTAAAACCAACTAAAATCAAGCCTACTTCAAGCCGTTTGCAAAGTGTAACCATATCTTTATAATGTGGATTCTTATACCCACGCTTCGGAAACGGTATTGCCACATAAACGCTGTCAGCGATTTTCTGCCTTTCAATAGCCTGATATAATAGCTCTATTGTGAACCCTTTTTTCAGTTCAACAACAACAAGCTCATCATCTTTTATTGCAGTTATATCGCAGTTTTTAACCTCGCCTTTGGTATCATAACCGAGAGAATCAAGATAGTCCTTGATGGGCTGATAAAGGTCGCTTTCTTTTATTTTGTCCATACAATTATTTAATGTAAGCCGCAGGACCTATTACACTTTCTGCCTTTATAACAGTATTTCCTACAATTATGCTTGCAGGAAGAATAGTTGCTCCTGCTTCTATCTTTACATCACAGCCAATCATAACACCATCTCTGCAAGGAATATTTACACCGTTTGCAAGATGCTTTTCGATAATTCTGTTTCTTGCGATTTCGTTGAGCTGTGCAAGCTGTGAACAATCATTTGCACCGAGAACAGAATCAGAGGAAGCTGCCTTAAATGCAGAAACGGTTTTGTCTGTTCGCTTGATAATCTGAACAGTATCAGTGAGGTAATATTCGCCTGTCTTTTCGCTTGGAATAAGCTTATCAAGAGCTGAAAGTAAACTATCAACATTAAACCAGTATGCTCCGGAATTTACTTCCTTGACAGCACGCTGAAAATCATCGGCTTCCTTTTCTTCAACGATAGCTTCAAGTGTAGATTTGCCTGTACGGATAATTCTTCCGTAGCCGAATGGATTTTCAAGCTCAGCAGAAATTACAGTACAGCCGTTGTTTGAATGAAATTCCGCAGATTGCTTTATAGTTTCGCTATCAATAAACGGAGCATCACCATTCAAGACAAGAACATTCTTTCCGCTGTGAGATTTTAAAAATTCTTTTGCAGTCATAACTGCGTGACCTGTTCCAAGTCTTTCTGTTTGAATGACAGTTTCAATGCGGTAGGGAAGAGTAGAAATATAGTTTTCTATAATTTCGTGTTTGAAGCCTGTTACAAGGCAAATATCCTCTATACCTGCACCTCTTACAGCATCTATAACCCATTGGAGCATAGGCTTAAAAAGAACCTCGCTCATAGCTTTTGGTTTATTTGATTTCATTCGCTTTCCTTCTCCGCCAGAGAGAATTAACGCACAAGATTTATTTTCCAAGATTAGTCCTCCTAAATTAGTTTAAAGTAAATTTTATAGTCCTTTTAATATATTTTATATGTCTACGATAATTATTGCAACAATTCAAAGCTTTTTCAAGTGATTTTATTAAAAAATATAGTTTAAATTAAATTTATCAAAATAGTACTAAATTTTTTTTCATTTAAAGCAACTTTTTTGAAAAAAACAATAGAAATTTATTTTTGTTTATGATATAATATATGCAAGCGACTTATGTCGATTTTAAATTTATCTCAGGGGGTAATCCAATGGCTAACAAATGGGTCTATTTATTCAGCGAAGGTAACGCTAATATGCGTAATCTTCTCGGCGGTAAGGGTGCTAACCTTGCTGAAATGACAAATCTTGGTCTTCCTGTTCCACAGGGCTTCACAATCACAACAGAGGCTTGTACTCAGTATTATGAAGATGGTAAGAAGATTAACGACGAAATTCAGGCTCAGATTATGGAGTACATCGTAAAGATGGAAGAAATTACTGGCAAGAAGTTCGGCGATAAGGAAAATCCACTTCTCGTATCTGTTCGTTCAGGTGCAAGAGCATCTATGCCTGGTATGATGGATACAATTCTTAACCTTGGTCTTAACGAAGATGTTGTTGAGGTTCTTGCAAAGAAATCTAACAACCCTCGTTGGGCATGGGACTGCTACAGAAGATTCATTCAGATGTTCTCTGATGTTGTTATGGAAGTTGGTAAGAAGTACTTTGAGGAGCTTATCGACAAGATGAAGGCTGAAAAGGGCGTAACACAAGACGTTGACCTTACAGCTGATGACCTCAAGAATCTTGCAGGTCAGTTCAAGGCAGAGTATAAGGAAAAGATTGGTAAGGATTTCCCATCTGATCCTAAGGAACAGCTTATGGAAGCTATTAAGGCTGTTTTCCGTTCATGGGACAACCCAAGAGCAAATGTTTATCGTCGTGATAACGATATTCCTTACTCATGGGGTACTGCTGTTAACGTTCAGTCAATGGCATTCGGTAACATGGGTGATAACTGTGGTACAGGTGTTGCATTTACTCGTGACCCTGCAACAGGTGCAAAGGGTCTCTTCGGTGAGTTCCTTACAAATGCACAGGGCGAAGACGTTGTTGCTGGCGTTCGTACACCAATGAAGATTAAGGAAATGGCTGACAAGTTCCCAGAGGCATTTGCTCAGTTCAACACAGTTTGCTCAACTCTTGAGAATCACTACAGAGATATGCAGGATATGGAATTTACTGTCGAAGATGGTAAGCTTTATATGCTCCAAACAAGAAATGGTAAGAGAACAGCTCAGGCTGCTCTTAAGATTGCTTGTGACCTCGTTGATGAGGGTATGAGAACAGAAGAAGAAGCTGTTGCAATGATTGACCCTCGTAACCTCGACACACTTCTCCACCCACAGTTTGATGCAAAGGCTCTTAAGGCTGCTACACCAATTGGTAAGGGTCTCGGTGCTTCTCCAGGTGCTGCTTGCGGTAAAATCGTATTTTCTGCTGAAGATGCAGAAGTTTGGCATGCAAAGGGCGAGAAGGTTGTTCTCGTAAGACTTGAAACATCTCCTGAAGATATTACAGGTATGAAGGCTTCTCAGGGTATTCTTACAGTTCGTGGCGGTATGACATCTCACGCAGCTGTTGTTGCTCGTGGTATGGGTACTTGCTGTGTATCTGGTTGCTCTGACATTATTATGGACGAGGCTAACAAGAAGTTCACACTCGCAGGTAAGGATTTCACAGAGGGCGATTACATTTCTATCGACGGTTCAACAGGTAACATCTATGAGGGTATTATCCCAACAGTAGACGCTACAATCGCTGGCGAGTTCGGCAGAGTTATGGCTTGGGCTGATAAGTACAGAACTCTTAAGGTTAGAACAAATGCTGATACACCTGCTGACGCTAAGAAGGCTCGTGAGCTTGGTGCTGAAGGTATCGGTCTTTGCCGTACAGAGCATATGTTCTTCGAGGAAGACAGAATTGCTGCATTCCGTGAGATGATTTGCTCCGATACAGTTGAAGAGAGAGAAGCAGCTCTCGAGAAGATTCTCCCATATCAGCAAGGCGACTTCGAGGCTCTCTATGAGGCTCTTGAAGGTAATCCTGTTACAATTCGTTTCCTTGACCCACCTCTCCATGAGTTCGTTCCAACAGAAGAGGCTGACATTGAGAAGCTTGCTAATGCACAGGGTAAGACAGTTGAGCAGATTAAGGCTATCATCGCTTCTCTCCACGAGTTCAACCCAATGATGGGCCACCGTGGCTGCCGTCTTGCAGTAACATATCCTGAAATTGCAAAGATGCAGACAAAGGCTGTTATCCGTGCAGCTATCAATGTTAAGAAGGCACATCCTGATTGGGCAGTTAAGCCAGAAATCATGATTCCTCTCGTTTGCGAGGTTAAGGAACTTAAGTATGTTAAGAAGGTAGTTGTAGAGACAGCTGATGCTGAAATCGCTGCTGCTGGTATTGAGCTTGAGTATGAAGTTGGTACAATGATTGAAATCCCAAGAGCTGCTCTTACAGCTGATGAGATTGCTAAGGAAGCTGACTTCTTCTGCTTCGGTACAAACGACCTTACTCAGATGACATTCGGCTTCAGCCGTGATGACGCTGGTAAGTTCCTCAACGCTTACTATGATTGCAAGATTTTTGAAAACGACCCATTTGCAAAGCTCGACCAGACAGGTGTAGGCAAGCTTATGGAAATGGCTATCAAGCTTGGTAAGCCAGTTAACAATAAGCTCCATGTAGGTATCTGTGGCGAGCATGGTGGCGACCCATCATCTGTTGAGTTCTGCCATAAGATTGGTCTTGACTATGTATCTTGCTCACCATTCCGTGTACCGATTGCTCGTCTTGCTGCTGCTCAGGCTGCTATCAACAACAAGTAATTTAATTTACACTGAATAAATAGACCATAAACTAAAAGAATCCGTCTGTTGTGAAAACTCACAGCAGGCGGATTTTTTATTTCTGAAATTTATAAAATTATCGTTCTATATGAAAATTAATAACCTCAACATTTCCATCCATAGATTTTGATGCTACTGAAAATCCACATTTTTGAGTATAAAACTTAATATTTTCCTCTTTATCGGCAGGAGTTATAAGTGTAATCTTTCTCCAATCAGAATAGAAGGATTGTATATGTTTAAAAGCCTGAGTTCCAATTCCTTTGCTCTGATATTCAGGAATAACACATAAACAACCAATATAATAATTTCCATTTCCTTTATTTTGAATAGAGATTACACCAATAGGTTTTTTATCGCAGAGAATTATTGTTTTTGGAAATCTTTCTATTGATTTTTCCATATCGGATATTGTTCTGCCGTATGCAGGACATTCTCCATATTTTATAAAATCAGAGTAAAAGGCTGCATTATAAATATCTACTAATAATTTTGCATCATTTTTTGTAGCATTTATATATTCAATTAACATAGTTATAAATCTCTTGAGTTGATAAAACCACTCGCTGGTAATCAATCAACGAGTGGTTTTTATTCTTAAAATATAAATTTTAGAGTTTTAAAGATGTTATCTTTAGTCATCAATCTGATTTTCAGGGATTGGAGGAACTACCTTGTCAGAACCGAAATAGATATTATACCAAAGCAAGAATACATAGATTGTCCAGACCTTACGGCTGTTATCCTCTTTGTTGTGGAAATGCTCATCAAGAAGTTCAACAAGAATATCAGTGTTAAAGAACATTTCAGCAGTTTCAGACTTGAACATATCCTTAACAATGTTGTAGAATTTCTCATCACGAAGCCAAACTCTTGTAGGAACAGGGAAACCAAGCTTTTCTTTTTGAGCAGTTTCTTTTGGAAGGTGACGGAGAGCAGCCATACGCATTGCATACTTTGTATTCTTTCTATTTACACGAAGATTTGTAGGAAGCTTTCTTGCAACCTCAAAAACCTTTCTATCAAGGAACGGAACACGAAGCTCAAGAGAGTTAGCCATACTCATACGGTCAGCCTTGAGAAGAATATCACCAACCATCCAAAGGTTGATGTCGAGATACTGCATTTTGGTAACATCATCATAGCCACGAACTCTGTCATAGAACTTTTTGCAAAGGTCCTGTGGACGAGTTACGATTGAAGTATCCTTGAGAATTTCGTCTTTTTCTTTATCATCAAATAGGAAAGCGTTACCGATAAATTTTTCTTCAGTAACTCTTTCACCACGAAGAATAAAGCCTCTGCCTTTGATGTGTGGCATTTTACGAGCCTTATTAGCTAAAGCAGTTCTTGCCTTTTGATTGAAAATTTTCTGATAAAGCTTAAATACATGAGGTTCATTATAGACAGTATATCCGCCGAAAAGTTCATCAGCGCCCTCACCAGAGAGAACAACCTTTACATATTTACTTGCTAACTTTGAAACAAAGTAAAGTGCAATACATGATGGGTCTGCGAGAGGTTGATCCATCTGATACTGAACCTTAGGAACAGCACCCCAGAATTCATCAGAGCCGATAAGCTTTGTGTGGTGGTCAACGCCGATTTTTTCAGAAAGACGCTTTGCCCAGCTTATTTCGTTGTAGTGGTCGCCAAAGTCAAAACCAACAGTAAATGTCTTTTGGTCAGCAAAGTATGTTGAAACATAGCTTGAGTCAACACCACTTGAAAGGAAACAACCAACCTCAACATCACTGATTTTGTGAGCATTAACGGAATCCTCAAATACAGCCTCAATTTCGTCAACAGCTTTGTCGAGTGTAAGTGATTCATCAGGCTTAAAGGTTGCCTCAAAATATCTTGTAGTAGTAACCTTACCGTCCCTATACCAAAGGTAATGACCTGGTAAAAGGCAGTAAATGCCCTCAAAGAAAGTTTCAGGTGGAACTACATATTGGAAAGAAAGGTAGTTATCGAGAGCTTTGTGGTTGAATTTCTTTTTATATTTTGGATATTCAAGGATACTCTTAATTTCAGAGGCATAGACAAAAGAACCATCAACCATAGCGTAGTGCATAGGCTTTATGCCAAAGAAATCTCTTGCGATAAATAAAGAACCGTCCTTTGTGTTATGAATTGCAAAACCAAACATACCTCTGAGCTTCATAAGCATATCCTCGCCCCATTCTTCAAAGGCATGAATGAGAACTTCAGAGTCTGTCTGAGTATAGAACTTGTGACCAGCCTCCATAAGCTCCTTACGCAAATCCTTATAGTTATAAATCTCTCCATTAAACATAAGAACAAGTGATTTATCTTCATTATATATAGGCTGACTACCTGCATCAAGGTCTATAATACTAAGACGGCGAAACCCCATAGAAATCTTATCGCTTGTATAGTAGCCATAGCTATCAGGACCTCTGTGAGTGATGACATCGGTCATTCTTTTAAGGACATCATCTCTGTCGATTATTTCGCCAGTAAATCCGCATAATCCGCACATAATTTATCTTCCCTTCATTTTATGAACAGTCATTTTACAAAACTATATCAATTTTATCACACGGAGAATAATCTTTCAACTATTTTGAAGTGGGTTTTATTCTATAAATATAATTAGCCCGTTTTTAGAGGCAAACTTTGTAAAATATGTTAAGGCAAAAAGAAGTAATAAAGTCAGTTCACCTTGTAAATTTACTAAAATTACAGTATAAAATTGTGAAAAAGCCTGATTTCTTGCCACTTGTTTTTTACCCTTGTGTATTGTATAATCAATTAGATAATTTTGTAAGATGATTTAATTAAATCGTTTTTTATTTTTAGGAGGAAATTATTATATGCTGAGATTTATTATTAGCCTTTGGGCATCAAAGCTGTGCTTGTTTTTGTTTAAGCATACAGGCAGAGAGCGTGACGACAGACCAGGTATTCTTGCTCTCAGACTTTGCCCGGATTTTCTTGATAGAGTTAAAAAACCACAGCTTGTTGTCGCTGTTACAGGAACAAACGGTAAAACAACAATATCAAATCTCGTCAGCAATATATTAAATCTTGAGGGCAAAAAGGTTGCGTATAATACATGGGGAGCTAACTATAAGGCAGGACAAGCAAGGTGCTTGCTCGATGCTGTAAGTATTTTCAACAGACCTACTAAAGACGCAGCAGTTGTTGAAGTTGATGAACTTCTTTCTTATAAGACTTTGCCGTGGATTCAGCCAAATTATGTTATAGTAACTAATATCTGTCGTGATTCTATAAGAAGAAATGCTCATCAGGACCTCATTTTCAGCAGAATAAATGAGGGTGTATCAAAGCTTCCAAATGCTACACTTATACTTAATGCTGATGACCCGAATAGTAGTTTCTTAGGTGAAAATAACAATAAGCGTTTCTTTGCAATAGCAGACCAACACGCTGATGTTTTTGAAACAAATGTTTCAGACTTCCCGGTTTGTCCTAAGTGCGGAACTATTCCAGTGTTTAATTATCGCCATTATCGTGCAATCGGAAATTTCTATTGCCCTCATTGCGGTTTGAAATCCAAAACAGGCGATTTCATTGGCACTAAGCTTGATTTTGACAAAAGAGAAATGCTTGTCAAAGAAAAGGACGGAGAGTTTAAATATCCGCTTGTTTCTGATACAATTTTTAATGCCTTTAATATTATGGCTATCATTACACTTTTCCGTACTATTGGCTATTCTCCAGAGGTTATTGCTGAACACATCAAGCATATTAAGCTTCCTGAAAACAGAGTTGCCTGTGAAGATTTGGGTAAGATAAAAATGTATACATTCTCCGCCAAGGGACAGAATGTTTCTGCTGCATCTACCGTATTTGAGTATCTCGCAAAAGAGCCATCGAAGAAAGAGCTTATCCTTTTGCTTGATGAGCATTACGGAGATGACCCTAATATTGAGACAATCACTTGGCTATATGAAACCGATTTTGAATATCTAAAAAATGAGAATATAAAGAAGATTATCGTTGCAGGTCAGCGTTACCTTGATTATAAGCTTCGTTTGCGTCTTGCAGGAATCCCTGTTGAAAAAACTGTCTGCGTCTTTGATGAGCAGACTATTCCAGATTATGTATCAACAGATGGAATCGAATCAATTTATGTTCTGCACGATGTTACAACAGTTCTCAGAGCTAAAAAGATTAAGGACAAAATCAAAGAAAAAATCACTAACCAATGAGCCAATAAGGAGGATATATGAAAATAGAAGTACTTTACCCCGAACTTTCTAATCTTTATGGGGATTATTACAACGCTAAATATCTTGCTATGTGTATTCCTGATAGCCAGACAGTTTTTACCTCAAATAATGATAAACCAGCTTTTCTTAGTGAAAAAGTTGATATAATCTGTATGGGTTCTATGTCAGAAAGAAATCAGGAATTTGCAATTAAGCATCTTATGCCATATAAAGATAAAATCAAAGAACTTGTAGAGAATGGAACTTTCTTTCTTGCAACTGGAAATTCTTTTGAGATTTTTGGCAAACATATAGAAGATGATGACAAAAAAATAGAATGTCTTGGTGCAATAGACTTTTATTCAAAGCGTCAGATGAATGATAGAAGAAACTGTTTTTTTCTTGGAGATTTTCAAACAGAAAATGATGAGGATATTAAAATAGTCGGTCATAAATCGCAGTTTTCATTCTCTCATGGAAAGGCTACCGAAAAGCCTTTTATAGGTGTTGAGGGTGGTTTCGGAATAAATCTTGATAGCAAGAATGAAGGCATTCATTATAAGAATTTCTTCGGAACATATATCCTTGGTCCATTTATTATGCTTAATCCTAAATTTTTAAAGTATCTATTAAGGTCAATGAATCTCAATGATAGCTTGCTTTATGAAGAAGAAATCAATAACGCATACGCTGACAGACTAAAAAGACTTCAGCGTGAAGGCACAGAGTTTCTTATGGGAGCGGAATAATTTTATCAAAGGTTTGGTGTTTATAATATGGGAAAAGTCGGGTTTCTTATTAAGCGTATAGCTACTCTTGATTATAAAAATCTTATGAAAACAGCAGGCGAAGTTCATAAGGCGAGTGGAAAGAGCAGAATTTCAGCTTTTACTGATATAGTTAAGTGTGGAATGAAATATCAGGCTGGCTATATGGATTATAAGCTTTTTAAGATGTATGAGCTTAGCGATGAAGAAAGAGCAAAAATTCTTACTCGTGGCAAAAATGACGCATATGTCCGCCGTCTTAATGATAAGGAGTATGTCGGAATTTTCTCTGATAAAGCGGAATTTAATAAGCATTTTGATAAGTATCTTTGCCGTGAATGGATTTTGCTTGATGGAAATAATGAAGCTGATTTCGCAAAATTTATTCAAAATAAGGAACAAATTATAGTAAAGCCTTTGGGCTTGTGCTGTGGTAAGGGAATCGAGATTTTAGACCCAAGGAAATATGGCATACACGAGCTTTATGAATATCTTATAAAAAATCAAAGCTACCTTGTTGAAGAGGTTGTAAAGCAAAGTGCAGAAATTTCGGCAATTTACCCTTCATCTGTAAATACAATAAGAATAGTTACAGTTCTCAGCGATAATAATGTTCCGTCTATTGTTGGTGCATATATGAGGATAGGAACAGGCGGAAATGTTGTCGATAACTTCAACCACGGCGGAATAACAGCTCCTATAAATATAGAAACCGGAAAAATTGAGCATAAGGCTCGAAATAAGAGCAATGTATATTTCAGCAATCACCCAGATACAAACGCTCAGATTCTCGGATTTACAATTCCAAATTGGTCTGGACTTACTGATTATGCAAAAAGTCTTGCTTTGGTTATGCCTAAGATGAGATATGTCGGCTGGGATATTTGCATTACAGAAAAGGGCTTTGCGGTTATTGAGGCAAACGAATATCCAGGCAACGACCTTTATCAGATTCCAAAGGAAGATATTGGAACAGCAAATCTTATAGAAGATGCTCTTAAAAAGTGATTGTTACAGTTCAGAAAACTGCCGATTAGCTAACAGATTTTCCTAAGATACTCAAAAGTTTTGCTCAAGCTTTTTCAAAAGCTTGCGGATTCCAAAGGCAGAGCCTTTGGTGGGTTTTAAGGGCGAAGCCCTTTGAAAGAGGTGAACCGAAATGAAAGAGAATATTCATCCAAATTATAAGCAGACAACTATTACCTGTGCTTGCGGTAATGTTATCGAAACAGGCTCCACAAAGCAGGATATTCGTGTTGAAATATGCTCAAAGTGCCATCCGTTCTTTACAGGCAGACAGAAGCTCGTAGATACAGGCGGTCGTGTCGATAAGTTCAGAAAGCGTTACGGCATGGGCAAATAATTATGTTTTATGAAAGGACGGCACAGCTTGTGTCGTCTTTTTTGTTTGGTGGGATATTTTATGGAAATATATAAAACAATTAAAAATGAAGCTCAGGACGAATTTGTTGAACGCCGTTCAAAATTTATAGGCTATATCAAGCCTGTTCAAGAAGAACAAGAAGCTATCGACTTTATAAACGAAAAAAAGCGTATCCACTGGGACGCAACTCATAATGTATATGCCTATATCTTGCGAAATGGTCAGATAAAGAGATATTCCGATGACGGAGAACCTCAAGGCACAGCAGGTATTCCTGTACTTGATGTTTTGCAAAAAGCTGGAATAGTTGATGCTGTGGTAGTAGTTACAAGATATTTTGGTGGAATACTTCTTGGTGGTGGAGGACTTGTCCGAGCATATTCTCACGGAGCGTCCATTGCCGTTAATGCAAGCGGAATAATTACAATGGAAAAATCTCTGAAAGTTACTTTGAGCTGTGATTATAATCAGTATGGCAAGCTTTCAGGGGTAGTTCCATTATTTGGTGGAAATATATACAATAGCGAGTTTACGGATTGTGTTGGCTTGGAATTTTATTTGCCAAAGGATAAATATGAATCTTTTACAAAAGAACTTGCAGATATAACTTGTGGAAGTGTTGAAGCAGAAATTATAGGCGAAGAATGGGTAGAGGCAAATTGATTTCATAAGGCAATAGTATTCTGTATTTGTAATAAAATTATTGGCTTTCTTTGACAATATTTTTACATATGATGGCTCAATATATTATTGTTAAAACATTGACAAAGGGATAAATAAGGTCTAAAATTTATTCTGTTAGAAAGCAACTTGTTTTGAATGGCATTTTGCCAAAACAAAACAACTTATAATTGGAAGGGGTATGAATTTATGAATACCGAAGTTTTTGAAAACTATGAATCCAGCGTTCGTTCATATTGCAGAAGATTTCCTACAGTTTTTAAGAAATCTAAGGGTGCATTTATGTATGACGAAAATGGCGAAAAATATATAGACTTTTTCTGCGGTGCAGGTGCAGTAAACTACGGTCATAATAATGATTATATCAAGCCAAAGCTTATTGAATATATTGAGAATGATGGCATTATGCACGCTCTTGATATGTATACAACTCCAAAGAGAGAGCTTATCGAATATCTTGAGAAGAATATTCTCGAGCCAAGAGGACTTAATTTCAAGGTTATGTTCCCAGGTCCTACTGGTACAAATGCAATTGAGGCGGCTTTAAAGCTTGCTCGTAAGGCAAAGGGAAGAAGTAATGTATTTTCTCTTATGGGTTGTTTTCACGGAATGACTCTCGGTGCATTGGCTCTTACAACTGATTCAGCAGCAAGAAAGGGTGCGGGTGTTAAGCTTAACGATGTAACACATATTCCTGCTCCTTATATGTATCCTGGTTTTGATACTATTAAGTATATGCAGGATTTGCTTGATGATGACCATTCAGGCATAGAGAAGCCAGCAGCACTTGTTATAGAAACAGTTCAGGCTGAGGGCGGAATTCATGTTCTTGATGTAGAATGGCTCAAGGCTGCAAGAAAGTTCTGTGATGATAATGATGTAGTTCTTATTGTAGATGATATTCAGGTTGGCTGTGCAAGAACAGGCACATATTTCTCATTTGAGAGAGCTGGAATAGTTCCTGATATTGTTGTTCTTTCAAAATCAATAGGTGGTTATGGCTTACCGCTCGCATTAACACTTGTCAATCCTGCAATCGACTGCTTCACACCAGGTGAGCATAACGGAACTTTCAGAGGCAATCAGCTTTCATTTATTGCAGCTAAAGCAGGTCTTGAATATATGCTCGAAAATAAGGTCGAAAAGCAAGTTCAGGAAAAAGCACCTATCGTTAAAGAATTTATCGAAAAAGAAATTCTCCCACTCGATAGCCGTTTAAAGCTTCGTGGAATCGGTCTTATCTGGGGTATTGACTGTTCAGAATTCCCTGATAAGAATTTCAGCGATAAGGTTACAAGAAAGGCATTTGACCATAAACTTATAATAGAGCTTGCAGGCAGAGATAATTCTGTTGTGAAGCTTATGCCTCCGCTTGTAATTGACAAAGAAACTCTCATAGAGGGACTCAAGGCTCTTAAAGCAGCTTTCGAGGATTGCCTTAAAGAATTAAACTAAAGATAATTTAAAGTTGAAACTTTTAACATTAAAATCTATTTGCATATTTTTTAGGGAAAAGGCTTTATATTTTCATCAGAATATTGTATAATATATATGCAGCGCGAAGCTAATATTAAAGTAGCGATGCGTAAATAATTATGGAGTGTGATAAAAATGCCATTAGTTAATGCAAAGGAAATGCTTACAAAGGCAAAGGCAGGTCATTATGCTGTTGGTCAGTTCAACATCAACAATCTCGAGTGGACAAAGGCTATTCTCCTTACTGCTCAAGAGCTTAACTCACCAGTTATCCTCGGTGTTTCAGAGGGTGCAGGTAAGTATATGTGCGGCTATAAGACAGTTGTAGGTATGGTTAACGGTATGCTCGAGGAACTCAACATCACTGTTCCTGTTGCTCTTCACCTTGACCACGGCAGCTACGAAGGTGCTAAGAAGTGCATCGAGGCTGGTTTCAGCTCAATTATGTTCGATGGTTCTCACTATCCAATCGCTGAGAATATCGAAAAGACAAAGGAACTCGTTGCTATCTGCAATGAGAAGGGACTCAGCATCGAGGCAGAAGTTGGTTCTATCGGTGGTGAAGAAGACGGCGTTATCGGTATGGGCGAGTGTGCAGACCCTAACGAGTGCAAGCAGATTGCTGACCTCGGCGTAACAATGCTCGCAGCTGGTATTGGTAACATTCATGGTAAGTATCCTGCAAACTGGAAGGGACTTAGCTTTGAAACTCTTGATGCTGTTCAACAGCTCACAGGTGCTATGCCACTCGTTCTCCACGGTGGTACAGGTATCCCTGCAGATATGATTAAGAAGGCTATTTCTCTTGGCGTTTCTAAGATTAATGTTAATACAGAGTGCCAGCTTGCATTCGCAGATGCTACAAGAAAGTACATCGAAGCAGGTAAGGACCTCGAGGGCAAGGGTTTCGACCCAAGAAAGCTTCTTGCACCAGGCTTTGAGGCTATCAAGGCTACTGTTAAGGAAAAGATGGAACTCTTCGGTTCTGTCGGCAAGGCTTAATCTGATTTTATTAAGTTTATTCTCCCTGTTTGAGGAGGTTATTCTGATGGTATATGTAATAACTGCAATTATTGTAATTATACTTTTAGTTGTTGGCAACAAAATGTCAAAAGACCAAGGGTATACTATCGGTAAGGGTATGTTTAAAAATAGTGAACATTATCTCGATGAAGATAATGAAAAATCAAAGGACGCAAGTGACTTTGACTATTGGAATAAGAGCCAACTTAAATAAGCATAGAATATAAATTTAATTCCAAATTTAGTAACCATAAAAATGTCGTATTCCAATCGGAATATGGCATTTTTGTATTTGAAAGCTTTTAATCAAGCACATATTAAATAGAAAAGCTAAGCAGAATAAAACTGCTTAGCTTTTTGTATGTTACTTATCAGCTTAAGATTTATTATGCAAGAGCCTTTCCAAGCTCATTAAGAGCCTCAAGTGTATCTGCCTCAGGAGCATCATTGCAGATAACAGGTTCTGCAACAAGAACTGCACCATCATTTTCGCAAGTTGCTTGCCAGTTTCTCATCCATTCGCCATCGCCCCAACCGTATGAGCCAAAGAGAGCAATTTTCTTGCCTTTGAGATTAGCCTCGCAATCATTGAACATTGGCTCAAATTCGCTGTCCTCAAGCTGTTCGCTGCCCATTGAAGGGCAACCAAAAGCAATAGCGTCAAAATCGTTTACCATTCCGCCATTGAAATCACTTGCACTAAATTTAGAGCATTCTGCACCAGCAGCCTCTATACCCTCAACAACAGCGTCAGCCATAGCCTCTGTATTGCCTGTGCCACTCCAAAATACTACTGCTATTTTACTCATTATAGATTCAACCTTTCTAATATTTAGATGTGTATATATTATCGCACCAGATTTTATCTGATGCGAAATATGCGAAATTATTTTGCCACAGCTGTGGCGGTTAGCTGCATAAGAGGTTTTCCTCCGCTATATAGTTTCTGATAAACCTTTTTGCATTTTTTATATTTCTCAAAGATTTTGAGTGTTTCATTTTTGTTGCAGTAAACCTTCCAAAAGCCAGTATATAGACTATTTTTTCCTTTGTTTTCAATAAACCCTGTAACATCTCCAAGCGGATACCCAAGAAACAAACCTATTTCGTGAGGAAAGCTTTCTGATTCACAGATTCTTTTGCTTAATCTTTCGATACAAGCTTGAATATTAGTAATATCATATCCACAAGAGAAAAGAAATTCAGCGACACCATTTTTTTTGAAATCCTCTTTAAGCTGCTTTTCACGATACACATAAATCAGAGCATTTCCTCTTGAAAATCTTAGAACTTTTAGTGAAACGCCTTTAGAATTAAGCCGTCTGTTCCAAAGAGCAATTATAAAAGCAAGTTCTGCACGAGAATGTGAACCATATTGGCAGTTGAAAAGATTTGCAGTTTTTATTCCTGCAAGAGTAGGAGAGCAATATTCTACAAGAAAATTAGCAAGCATAGTTTACACCTCAGAAATTAATTGACAAATTTTCCTAAAGATACTTAAAAGTTTTGCTCAAGCTTTTTCAAAAGCTTGCGGATTCCAAAGGCAGAGCCTTTGGTGGGTTTTAAGGGTGAAGCCCTTAACATCTCTTTTTTCTCAATCGGCGGATAAAATCCGCCGATTAATGTTTTTAGTAGCTATTTCCTTGAAAGATAATAGCTTAATAAAACTTTGAATTTAAACTATCTATAAATAGTTTTTCCTGAAAATCAAAGAGAAAACATTTTAAAATATGGAATTAGATATAACTAACTCAAATTCAAAAAAATATGAAATTTACTATATTCTACCGAATATGAGAAAATTTCATAATTAGTCTAAACTAACCAACAGAATTATAATAGCATAGAATTATTATAAAGTCAAGCGGTGTATATGAATTTATGTTGGCTTAACCTAACAAAATAGCTTTTGTTAAATTTTGTATATATTTATCTTTGGAATTTAAAATGCATAGTCCTAAAAAATTAACTCTGCAAAAGTGAAAAACATCGCAAAATTGACATTAGATAGGAGTTGTATTATAATATATGCGAGATTTAAAAAATATATCTTGACAACTTGAGTTTGATTTGTCATTATTAGAGCATAATTAAATATATAAATATAAAATTAAAAGGCGGTTGAAATTATGGTAAACGCAATGATATTTGCCGGAGGTACAGGTACTCGTATGAAAACCTCCGATATTCCTAAGCAGTTTATTGAGGTTGACGGAAAGCCTATTATTATAAGAACACTCGAAAACTTTTCAACACATCCAGAGGTTGACGGAATCGTTATTTCCTGCCTTGAGGCTTGGATTGATGAGCTTTGGAAGCTAATTGAAAAGTGGAAGGTTGCCAAGGTAGTAGATATAGTTAAGGGCGGTTCAACAGGTCACGAATCAATCCATAATGGACTTGTTCGTGTAGATGAATTTACAAAGCCAGAAGATATTGTTCTTATCTGTGATGGTGTTCGTCCGGTTATGAGTGAACAGCTTATTTCAAATTGTATTAAGCTTGCAAGAGAGTATGAAACGGCTGTTCCAGTAACACCGAGTATAGACTCTGTTCTCTGGAGCGATGATGGAGAACATTGCTCTAAGGCATTGCCAAGAGGTTCTATGTATATAACCCAAGCTCCACAGGGCTATACTATGAGAAAAATTATGGGAGCTCATCTTGAGGCTGAAAGGCGTGGAATAGTTTCGCCTACATCTTCAAGCGAACTTCTTATAGAGCTTGGACAGGAAATTCATATTTATATAGGTGAGCGTGATAATATCAAGGTAACAACACCTGAGGATTTATTGACCTTGCGTTCACACTATTATTATGAGAGATATAAGAGCTTTGCTCGTGAGGAATTGAAGTACGGACTTGAGTGATTTTCAAAAATCTGAATTGTAGTTCAGAATTATTGAAAGTATATAGTGTTTAATCGGGGTAGGGTATGGCTAAAGATTATAAATTCAGCATAAGTGTGTATATAGATAACGAGGAGCTTTTGCCTGCTACTATTGCATCAATTACTGCTGATAAGGAATTTTTCCGCAATAGCATACAAATTGTTTTAATCGACTCTCTTGTAACAAAAGAGAGTACTGAGTTATGCCTTAAATACACCGATGATTACCCCGAAAATATATATTTTGTTGATTGCCAAGGCGAAAATATGGCAGAATGCTTTAGCGATGCAAGAGTTATATGCACAGGAGCTTATGTAAGCTTTATTCGTGCTGGAGATGAATATTCCTACGAAGCACTTAAAAAGCTTTCAGAAGAACCTGCATTTACAAAAGCACCTGCAATATGTATTGCCGCAGAAACTTCTAAACGCCGAAATGGTTCAGTTCCGTATAATTTTGGTGCTAAGGACGGGACAATCAAACTTAAAACTAATCCTGATAAAGTAAGTCTTATTCTTGGAGCATATTTTTTCAGAAACGATACTATTGCAAATGTTCGTTTCAAGAAAAGTCTTTCAAGTGATTTTACAATGGCTTTTATCCTTGATTATTTCTATCATATCGGTTCTTATGTTTATACATCAAAGTTTAAGTTTATATCGCCATATCCTGCTGAGAATGATATAAAAAACCTAAAGGAACAGTATAATAAATCATATTTCACAGATTCTATAATAAGATTTGCCATACCTATGCTTGAAACAAAGGGCAATTCTGCTGTGATTATGAATATGGTGATGTATTTAATTTATATCAAGCTTGCTTGTGGACTTGGCGAAAGATATATGTTTACTATGGGACCTAATGGTGTAAACGATTTCTTTAACCTTATAAGTGATGCTATGCAAAATATAGATGATGCTGTTATTCTTAATAGAAATATAGCAAGGAGAGCTTTATTTCCATCAACGCTCACCTTTAAGATGCTCAGATTGAAATATCATAATAAGGCACTAAAGCCTGATATTGATTTCTTTCCTATTGGAAATTCAAGTCAGTTTGAATTTAGAGATGCGTCGCTTCGTCCTCGTAAGATGAAAACAAGCGGTGGATTTATAGCAACTCTTGGTGGTGCATTGATTTCATCATCAGAGCATATTGATGTTAAAATTATGTCGCTCAAAGCTGAGGGTTCTAATTTATATATAAGTGGCTGCGTTACAGATATTTCATTTCTCGATAGAATAGAATATAAACTATTTGCCGTTTCAAATAGAGAAAGAATACAGTTTAAGGATTATCATTTCTATTCTCTTAAAACTCTTTTTGAGATTCCTTTTGATAAAGACCACGGTTTTACAATTACTATTCCTCTGAAAAATATCAAGGAAATGACGGTTCTTTCTTTCTATATTTCTATTGATAAGATAAACTATAAGCTGAGATTTTCTTTTGGCTCAACAGCAGCTCATCTTACAGAAAAATTTCCGCATAGTTATTGCGTTTCGGGTGGCAGGCTTATTACCTTTGATTTAGAAAAACGCTCTATAACAATTCGTAGAGCAACATCTTTTATGCAGAGCCACCACGAAAGGCTGTTCCTTTCTGATGTAAAGAAAGCTGTTTCTGTTCAGAAATATCTCAAAATTAAGCGTCTTAGAAAACGCTATCATTCAACTATTGATAAATACGCCGAAAGACGAATCTGGCTTATGTGTGATAGCAAAAATGCCAATTCTGAAGATGCTCACGATATATATAACTATATCAATTCTTTACACGATAAACGAGGTATAGAGGTATTCTATTCGCATAGAGAGATTAACCCCGATGATAGCTTTATTATGACAGCCTTCCAAAGCAATAACCTTGCAAGTGGTACTATGACTCAAAAGATTATTGCAATGAATGCAGATGTAATCATCTCAAACGGACATAATGTTTATAAAAATCTCGGATTTGAAGATGGAGAAGAAATCTATTATCGAGATTTACTTATGGCAGATATAGTTTCCTTTGGCGATGGAATATCAATGCTTCGTTCGGCACAATTTGAGAATAAGATGTATGATGATACGGCATTGCGTTTTTGTGGCTCTGAGAGGGAGTATGAAAGACTTATTCACCCAATATACGGATATGACCAAAAGCATTTGTTTGCATTTGGTTATCCTCATATGGATACTCTTATCTCTGTGCCATCAAAGCAGATTCTTGTATGCCCAGCTATGCGTAGAGGTTTTGCAAAGTATGCATATATAGGCTATCAAAATTTCACAACAGAACCACTTTATTCTGTATTCAATTCATTTATTGCAGATAGAAAGCTTCTTTCTGCACTTCATGAAAATAACTGCAATCTTGTTTTGATTTTACCAGAAGAGCTTGCAAAGCAAGAATACTTATGGAATAAGAGCGAATATGTTTCTGTTTCATCATTTGAAAATTTAGGCTATAAAGAAACAATAGAAAAATCAGCTATGCTGATTACAGATTACAGCAATATTGCTTTTGATTTTGCATATATGCGTAGACCTGTAATTTACTATCAAAACCCAAGTGTTTCCTTACAAAATAATATTTCTACATTTAGTTATCGTGAGAGCGGTTTTGGCGATGTAGTAACAGATGCAGATGAGCTTGTAGAAAAAGTTATTTCTACAATAAATTCTAATTTCGAGGTATCGGCCGAATATCTCAAACGCAGAAAAGAATTTTTTGCCTTTGATGATAGAAATAACTGCAAGCGTATCGCTAATGCGATTTACGATTTTGAGTATAATAATAAAGTCCCTACTGCCGATGTTAAGGGCGGTTTTGGAGAAGTAAAGACAAAGCCTGAGCCACAACCTATTGCTAAACAAGCTTCTAATCAGGAAAAGGCCGAGAAAACTATAAAACCAGTTGAGAAAAAGCCACAATCACAGCAGCCTAAAAAAGTGATTAAACCAAAAGAAGAGTATGAAGAAGTAGAGCATCAGGGAATAATATATTCTGATGTTCCTAAAAAGCAAGAGATTGGATATTCTAAAGAGCAGAAAATTTCGCAGAAATATCGTCCAAGACCAACAGAACCACCTCATCAATCAGAACAGTATACAGAAAAACGAGTACAGCCACAGCGACAGCAAACACAGCAAATTCGCTACGCAGAGGCTCCTAAAAGACAGCGACCAGCCGAGCCATCTCGTCAGCCAAAACAGCATACAACTGAAAGACAAGTACAGCTACAGCAAGCACAGCAAATTCGTTATGCAGAAGCTCCTAAAAAGCAACCAAGACCTGCACAGCCACAACGTTCAGGTGGTGCAAGATATGCTGAACCAAGCCAGCAAAGAAATCCGCAAAAATCTTCAGAGGCAAGACGAGTTGCACAAAGTCGTACTACTGCACAGCGAAAAGCACCAACTTCACAAGAGAGTGTAAAACAAACAACGGCTCAACCAAAACACGCTGATAAAAAATCTAAAAAAAGTTTCAGAATTTTCTGATAAATAAAAAAATTCACCACTTTAAATGAGTGGTGAATTTTTTATGCTTTAAGAATTAATATTAAGCTTTCTTTTGAATAATATCTCTGTTGATAGCACAGAGAACAGCCTTGATAGATGCTTTGAAAATATTTGTATGAATACCTACGCCGTATATTGTTTTGTCCTCAGGAGTTTTTAAACCGATATAAGCAACAGCCTTAGAGTCCGAACCACTTGAAATAGCGTGTTCAGTGTAGTCTATGACTTCATAGCCTGTAACACCGATTTCCTTTATAGCATTACAGAAAGCGTCGATAGGACCATTTCCGTTACCCTCTATTATCTGTTCACTTGCAGAGCCATCACTAATTCTAAGTTTGCCTCTGAAGTACATAATATCATTGCCATGGTTTTCGAGAACGGTGTGTCCGAGGAGAGAATATCTTTTGTGAATGTCAATGTAGTTATCCTCAAATACTTTGAAAACTTCCTTTGGAGTAAGTTCACGACCTTCATCGTCACAAACCTTCTGAACCAAAGCACCAAATTCAGGGTGCATTTTTTTCGGGAGATTATATCCGAAATTATTCTGCATAATAAAGGCAGCTCCACCCTTGCCTGATTGAGAATTGATTCTTATGATAGGTTCATATTGCCTGCCAACATCAGCAGGGTCTATTGGAAGATATGGAATTTCCCACATATCACTATCGTGTTCTTTCATATAAGCAAAGCCTTTATTGATAGCGTCCTGATGAGAACCTGAGAAAGCGGTAAAGACAAGGTCGCCGACATATGGCTGACGCTCATTTATGTGCATTTTTGTGCAGCGTTCAAAGATTTCACGATACTTAGGAAGATTGCTGAAATCAAGCTTAGGGTCAACACCTTGAGTATACATATTCAAACCGACAGTAACAATATCAAGATTACCTGTGCGTTCGCCGTTACCGAAAAGTGTACCTTCAACTCTTTCTGCACCAGCAAGAAGTGCAAGCTCAGTAGCAGCAACGCCTGTACCTCTGTCATTGTGTGGGTGAATACTGATTATAGCACTCTCTCTATTTGGAAGATTGCGAATAAAGTATTCAATTTGGTCAGCATAAGTATTTGGAGTACACATTTCAACTGTGTTAGGAAGATTAAGGATGACAGGATTTTCAGGAGTAGAACCAAGAGCCTCCATAACAGCAGAGCAGATTGAAATAGCATTATCAGGCTCTGTGCCTGAGAAGCTTTCTGGTGAATACTCAAAACGAATATTTGTATCTCCTGCAAAATTTTCAGTAAGCTCTTTGATAAGCTTAGCACCATTTACAGCGATTTCTGTAATGCCGTCCATATCCTTGTGGAAAACAACCTTACGCTGTAAGGTTGAAGTTGAGTTATAAAAATGGACAATAACATTTTTAGCACCCTTAACAGCCTCAAAGGTTTTTCTGATTAAGTGTTCACGAGCCTGAACGAGAACCTGAATAGTAACATCATCGGGTATGAGGTTATCATCAATAAGCTTACGGCAGATTTCGTATTCTGTTTCGGAAGCAGAAGGAAAACCGATTTCAATTTCTTTAAAACCCATATCGCAGAGAGCTTTAAAAAACTCAAGCTTCTGCTCAAGGTTCATTGGGTCTACAAGTGCTTGGTTTCCGTCACGAAGGTCAACAGAACACCAGATAGGAGCCTTTGTTATAACATTATTAGGCCACTGTCTATCTGGAATATTTATTTGCTTAAACGGTGCATATTTTCTGAACGATTCTTTTAACATAAAAAATTCCTCCATATATCAATAATTTTATCCCACAAATTAGCTGACAGGAGGCATGGGTGTTATCAACATCAAAAAAGCCCGCCCCCTTAATAGCTAAGGGGCGAGCATAAAATTCAATGCACGCGGTACCACCCTGATTCAAACGCAAAAAGCGTTCCTCAGCGAATCTCCAACAAGATTCTGGTCTATAACGGGACCTTACGGTCTGCCTTTAAATATTCGGGCAGACAACTCCGGGACGAGCTATACATATATAAAGCCAACACTATCTTACACCAACCGATAGTTCTCTTTGCTTGTTTTATATATCTTATTCCCTTCACAGTTTTTGCGGGATTATCTTAATATTTATTATACGCACTGAGTTTAAAAAAGTCAACTGAATTTGTAGAAATTTTACGCATTTATGGAAAATCAATATATTTAGATATGGTGCGAATTATGTTCTTTTCTTGTCCTGAAAATATTCTCACGCAACAAAGCAATTTTGCATATCATATATCAAGGTGTCGAATATTCCGACAAGCCTTTCAGGAGATTCCAAGGGGGATGATTCTGTGGATACACGGGAATTATTTGCAAGACTTATAGAATGTGAAGCAGGCGGAGAAGGAGAAGACGGCATGAAAGCCGTTGCGACAGTTATTATGAATCGTGCAACAGTGCCGTATGGCGAATTTGCAAGAGTAAGCAACGGCGGAGATATTCGTGCGATTATTGAACAAGCAGGTCAATTCGTATGTATGATGACTACAGTCGGCGGAGAGTATAATCCGCAAAATGTTTATAATATAACTCCATCATCCGAAAGCTATGAGATTGCAGATTGGGCGATTGACGGAAATCTTTTTAATCCAGTCGCCAATAGTTTATTTTTTATGAATCCATATAGTTCCAGATGCCCAACATATTTTCCTGTTGGTGGAATAGGTGTCGCATTTAATAGAATAGGTGACCATTGTTTTTATATTCCAACAGAAAAATATGCTCAGACTTGATTTTAGATAATTTTTACTTTAAAGGTGATATTTATGAACAATAGAATGAACGATGATTATGCAATAGACCTTGCTCAATATTATGGAGTTTCTTTTAGTGGTTCGGATAAATCTTCTGCCTCAACAAACTATCACCCGAACCTTCCATCACTTGAGCAGATAGCATCATATAATCTTCAAAATGCCCGTGCAGAGGCGGAAAGACAAAATGCAATGAACAATCAAGCCCAACAAGGAATGAATAGCTCAAGTATGGAAGGTTTGGGTACAAGTTCTCAGATGTTGACTGCACCTGGAACTGGAACATCAAGCTACCCTACAAATGATAATTCTATGAATATGGGTACAACTGGCGGTTCAGGCACTATGACCCAGACATCTTTATCTCGACCAATACTTGAATACAACCAGCCATATCCGATAACAGCCGAGAGCATACAATACTTAAATGGATTTATTCGTTCACAAATAGGAAGAAATGTTAGTATAGAATTTCTTGTTGGCACAAATCAGCTTGTAACTAAAGATGGCTTTTTATTAGCGGTTGGTGCAAACTTCATTTTGCTTAATCCAAAGGGAACAGATGATATACTTGCCTGCGATTTCTATAATATAAAATTTATTACATTCTACTATTGAAGATGAATTTTATTTTTAAGATAACAACTTTTTATTTTGTGTAATTTTTCAATACAAATAATTTTTATACAATCTGTGGGTGGACTGTGTTCGCCCATAGATTGTATTTTGTTAAAAGACGTGGGTTTGATGAATATTCTTAGTTTATAAAAGTAGGGGCGAACTGCGTTCGCCCGTTGGGTAAAGAATGTTAAGGGCTTTGCCCTTAAAACCCACAAGGGACTCCGTCCCTTGACCCTGCAAGCCTTTGAAAAGGCTTGAAACTCTTGACTATAAAATTGTGAAATGCTATAATAAAATCTAAACGAAAATCTATTTTAAAAGTTAAAGGGAGGTCAGAATATGATAAGCGGTGCTGATATTATGGTTAAGTGCCTTGAGAATGAGGGCATTTCCGTTATATTTGGCTATCCTGGTGCAGCTATCTGCCCTTTCTTCGATTCCTTATATGATTCTAAAATAAGAACAGTTCTTGTAAGACAGGAACAGAATGCAGCTCACGCAGCGAGCGGTTATGCTCGTGCTTCAAGCAAGGTTGGTGTATGCGTTGCAACTTCTGGCCCTGGTGCAACAAACCTTATTACAGGTATTGCAACAGCTTATATGGATTCTATTCCGATTGTTGCGATTACAGGACAAGTTCGCTCAGACTTAATCGGACGAGATGTTTTTCAGGAAGCGGATATTACAGGTGCTTGTGAACCTTTTATAAAGCATAGCTATCTTGTTAAGGATACAAATGATTTAGCAAGAATTTTTAAGGAAGCTTTCCATATAGCTACAACAGGCAGACCTGGACCAGTCTTGATTGATGTTCCGATTGATATACAGCAAAATAAGATTTCGGGTTTTGAATATCCGGAAGATGTAGATATTATAGGTTATAAGCCGAGTGTTAAAGGACACCCTATACAGATAAAAAGAGCCTTAGAGCTTATTGCTGAATCAAAAAGACCAGTAATATGTTCTGGCGGTGGAGTTCTTTCCTCAGGTTCTAAGCCCATTTTTGCAGAATTTGCCGATAAAACAGGTATTCCAGTTGTTTCAACAATGATGGGTATAGGTGTTATGCCTTCAGATAATAAGCAATATCTTGGTATGCTTGGTTCATTTGGTACAGTTCGTGCAAACAGAGTTTTGCTTGAAACAGACCTTTTAATTCTTTGTGGAGCAAGAGTTGGTGACAGAGCGGTTGCCGCTCCTCATCAAGTAGCAGAGAGAGCAAAGGTTATTCATATTGATATTGACCCTGCCGAAATCGGCAAAAACATACAGACAACCGTTCCGATTGTCGGAGATATGAAAAATGTTATCACTGTTATGAGAGATAAGATTAATTATCATGTTTCTGATGAATGGAAAAATGAGTTTATGTCTTGGCAAGAGCCAGAAATCAAGCCTATAGAGGGCTTTGTTGAGCCGAGAACCTTTATATCAAGGCTTTCAGAAATGCTCAGACACAAGGCAATTCTTGTTGCTGATGTTGGACAAAACCAAATCTGGTGTGCAAATAACTTCAAAATTTCAGACGGCAGATTTTTAACCACAGGCGGTATGGGAACTATGGGATATTCACTTCCGGCTGCCCTTGGGGCAAAGCTTGCCCGCCCTGAAAGAGATGTATTTGTTGTCTGTGGTGATGGCTCGTTCCAGATGAGTATGTCAGAATTGGCAGTTGCCGTACAGAGCAACATAAATGTTAAGATTATCATTATGCAGAATGGCAGACTTGGTATGGTTAGAGAAATTCAGGACAAGCTTTATGGAAGCAGATATGCTGCAACTATCCTTAACGATTCTCCGGATTTTGCAAAGCTTGCTGAAGCATATGGAATCAAAGCCTATGTTGCTACAACAAACAAAGAAGCCGAAAATGCTGTTGCAGAAATGCTTGAATCAGACAAGCCTAATGTGCTTATCTGCCAAGTGAGTCCTGAAACACCATCGAGATAAGGAGGATTATATGAAATATACACTTTCTGTTCTCGTTGAAAACCAAGCAGGCGTTCTTTCTAAGGTTTCTGGATTGTTTTCAAGACGAGGCTTTAATATAGACAGCCTTGCAGTTGGAATTACAGAAGACAGCTCAATATCTCGTATGACTATTGTTGTTGACGGAGATGAATATGTTGTTGAACAGCTTGAAAAACAGCTTAACAAAGTAATTCCTGTAATAAAAGTCAGAACCTATGCTCAGGGCGAGTTTATAAGTCGTGAGCTTAGTTTAATAAAAGTCAACTGCCCTGCAAAGCAGCGACTTGATATAATGAAAATTGCAGAGCTTATGGGTGCAAAAATCGTAGATGTTGCGGTTAATACACTTACTCTTCAATTTGCAGATACTCATGAGCAATTTGAAACATTGCTCGATTTACTTAAGCCATATGGTATCCGAGAAATCGTTCGCACAGGTACAGTAGCCATTGAAAAAGGCTCTAAAACAACGGTTTAAGGATTCATATATATTTTATTTTTCATTATGAAAAGCGGAGGTAATTTTTATGTCAAAATTCACACCGAAAATCTACTATCAGGCAGACTGTGACATCAATGTTCTTAAGGGCAAGACTGTTGCTATCATCGGCTACGGTTCACAGGGTCACGCTCACGCTCTTAACCTCAGAGATAGTGGCGTCAATGTAATCATTGGTCTTTATAAGGGCAGCCGCCGTTGGGATCATGTTAAGGAGCTTGGCTTCGAGGTTTATACAACAGCAGAAGCAACTCAGAAGGCAGATATCATTATGATTCTTACACCTGATGAGAAGCAGGCTGATATTTATAAGAACGACATCGAGCCAAACCTCACAGCAGGCAAGGCTATCGCATTTGCTCACGGCTTCAACATTCACTTTAAGCAAATCACACCTCCTAAGGATGTTGATGTATTTATGATTGCTCCTAAGGCTCCAGGACACACAGTTCGTTCTGAGTATGTAGAGGGCAAGGGTACACCAGCTCTCGTAGCTGTATATCAAGATGCTTCAGGCCACGCACTTGACATCGCTCTTGCATATGGTGCTGGTATTGGTGCAGCTCGTGCAGCAGTTATGGAAACAACTTTCCAAATCGAAACAGAGACAGACCTCTTCGGCGAGCAGGCAGTTCTTTGCGGCGGCGTTACAGCTTTGATGCAGGCTGGTTTCGAAACACTCGTAGAAGCAGGCTATCCACCAGAGAACGCATACTTTGAGTGCATTCACGAGATGAAGCTCATCGTTGACCTTATCTACACAGGTGGCTTCTCTATGATGAGATATTCTATTTCTGATACAGCTGAGTTCGGTGATTACGAGACAGGTAAGAGAATCGTAACTCCTGAAACAAAGGCTGAGATGAAGAAGGTTCTTGAAGAGATTCAGGACGGTACATTCGCAACAAAGTGGATTGCAGAGAACAAGAACGGTCGTGCACACTTCAATGCAACTCGTGCTATCAAGGCTTCTCACGAACTCGAGAAGGTCGGTGCAGAGCTTAGAAAGATGTATTCTTGGAATGCAACTGATAACAAGTACGCTGACTAATTTCTATACTTGTATAGAAAAAGTTGCATAGCTACTTGACATATACTTCTTGTAAATAATAAACCCGCACTTTGATAATAGAATCAGAGTGCGGGTTTTGCTTTATTATAATAGTTCCATTTCGTCATTCATTTTTGTAAAGCCATATTTTTCATACATAGGTCGTCCCATAGCAGTTGCTTCAAGAGTTATATGGTTAATTCCCTTTTCTCTTGTCGCTTTGATAAGTAAATCAAGTGTTTTATAAGCAATGCCCTTTCGTCTGTATTCGGGAGAAGTATATATATTCATAAGATATGCCTTTTTGCCTGTTGGATTATGACAAGTTGGCATAACCCTGAAGAAACTAACTCCACCACAACCAACAAGCTTATCATCATCGAAAACAAGATAGACTATACATTCGCCATTCAGAATAGCTTTTCTATAATAATCATAAGATTGAGCTTTAACTTCTGACATATCTGCGGAATCATCTAAGTGATTAGCTTCACGAAGAACAATTATTCTCGATTTCACTAAAAGCTCTATATCATCAAGGTTTGCTTGTTTATATGTAATATTCATTCTGAAAATCCTTTTTAAAATTATATTTAATTATAAAAGTTTACTTAAAAGCCACTATTAAAATTATATCTTAATTTTAAAATCCGTTCAACCTTTTACTTATAAATTGTTTAAACTAATTTATATCTGTAAAAATTTGTTGGCTTATGATATACTTAAATAATATGTAATTTTAAATTTAAAATGGGTGATAATAATGAGAAAACTTAAATTCTTTATCAGATATAAAGAGTTTTTGTATTATCAATATATTTGCAAAAAATATGATGAAGTTACTATTGTGTTAATTATGGGTAGTATGTTATTTGTATATCAATTTATAATGAAGTATAATAAAATCAAGCAATTCGGATATATTTTGCTTATATACTGAGTTTTGATTAAATTTGTAAAAATCATTATAATACAAATTATAAAGAAACGAGTTGTTGTTATTGTTTAAATTGAGAAGATTTTTGAAAAGCTATAAGCTGCCATTAATATTTGGTCCACTTTGTAAATTGATTGAGGCAATATTTGAACTTATAGTGCCATTAGTTATGGCGGATATTATTGACACAGGCATTAAAAATCAGGATTATGTCTATGTGTGGCAAAGAGGCGGACTTATGATTTTGCTTGGTGCATTAGGCTTGTGCTTTGCCTTAGTTTGCCAAAAAAGTGCCTCGATAGTTTCACAAGGCTTTGGAACGCAGGTTAGAAATGCTATGTTTAAGCATATAAATAAGCTTTCACACCAAGAACTTGATAAAATTGGTACACCATCACTTATCACGAGAATGACAAATGATATAAACCAGCTTCAAGTGGCGGTTGCAATGCTTATAAGGCTGGTTATAAGAGCACCTTTTCTTATTATCGGTGCATTAATTATGGCTATGACAATAGATTTAAAACTTTCTATAATCTTCCTTATAGCTTCACCGATTTTAGCACTTGTGCTTTATATTGTTATGAGCCGTTCAGTACCGTTTTTCAAGCAGATTCAATCAAAGCTTGATAAGCTTTCACTTATCACTCGTGAAAATCTTTCAGGTAATAGAGTTATAAGAGCATTTTCTAAGCAAGAGAGCGAAAAAAAACGCTTTAACGAAAAAAGTGATGATTTAGCTAAAACTGCAATTACAGTCGGCAGACTTTCTGCTTTACTTAATCCTTTAACAACCGTACTTATCAATATTGCAATAGTTGCGATAGTGTGGTTTGGTGGTGTCTTTGTTGATAAGGGAGAGCTTAGCCAAGGTGAAATTATAGCTTTAGTAAACTATATGACTCAGATTTTGCTTGCAATGATAGTTGTTGCAAACCTTGTAGTTATCTTTACAAAGGCATTTGCTTCAGCACATCGTGTAAATGAAGTTTTTGAAACAGAACCAAGTGTTATTGAGGGTACAAAAACAAAATCAGATAATAAGAGCAATAACGAAATTGAATTTAATGATGTAAGTTTTGCTTATGGTAAGGGAAAATACGCCCTCGAGAATATCAGCTTTAAGGTCGAAAAGGGCGAAACTATTGGTATTATTGGCGGTACAGGTTCAGGTAAGTCTACATTGATTAACCTTATTCCAAGATTTTATGACCCGCAAAAGGGTGATGTAATAATAGACGGAATGTCCGCTAAGGAATACACATTTTCTGCACTTCGTGCAAAAATAGGCGTCGCACCACAGCAGGCAATACTTTTCAGCGGAACAATAAAAAGTAACCTCCTTTGGGGCAATAAAGCTGCTACCAATGAGGACATAGAATGGGCTTTAAAGGTTTCACAATCCTATGAATTTGTTTCAAAGCTTTCTGATGGAATAGAACACGAGGTCCTTGCGGGCGGTAAGAATTTTTCAGGTGGTCAGAAGCAGAGATTGACTATTGCAAGAGCAATAATCTCAAGACCTGAAATTCTCATACTTGATGACAGTGCAAGTGCCTTGGACTTTGCAACAGATGCTGCATTAAGAAAGGCTCTTGCAACAGAAACAAACGGTATGACAACAATAATCGTTTCTCAGCGTGTAGGAACAGTAAGATATTCTGATAAAATACTTGTTCTTGATGATGGAAAGCTTGTTGGAGTAGGAAAGCATGATGAACTTATCAAGAATTGTGAAGTTTATAAGGAAATCTGCTTGTCACAGCTTAGTGCTGAGGAGGTGAAGTGAGTGTTATGAAAAAATCAAAAGCCAAAAAGGGAACTATGAAACGCATTCTTTCATATATAAAGCCCTATAAAAAACAAATTATTGGTGCAATGCTTACTGCAATTCTTTATGTAGTTCTTAACCTCACAACACCAGTTCTTATTGGACAGGCTATTGATAAGGCTATTGGCAAGGGTAATGTTGATTTTCAGGCTATGTTGAATATTATCGGTTTGATAATGCTTACAGTTATCGGTTCAGCATTTTTCCAATGGCTTATGTCACTTTTTACAAACACAGTAAGCTATATGACTGTAAGAGATATGAGGCGTGATATTTTCGCAAAATTTAACGAAGTTCCTCTTAAATATATTGACGGACACCCACATGGCGATTTAATCAGCCGAGTTATAAACGATATTGACGCAGTGGGTGATGGATTACTGCAGGGTGTTACACAGCTTTTTTCAGGCGTTGTAATGATAATCGGAACGCTTATGTTTATGCTTTCGATTGATTTCAGAATTGCAATAGTTGTTGTAGTCATCAGCCCGCTTTCAATATTCGTAGCAACTATGATTACTCGACTTTCACACAAAATGTTTATTGAGCAATCCAGAACTCAAGGTGAGGTCAGCTCATATGTAGAAGAGATTGTCGGCAATCAGAAAATGGTAAAAACCTTTGGTTACGAGGAACGCTCTATTGAAGGCTTTGAAGAAATTAACGAAAGACTTCGTATCTGTGGTCAAAAATCGCAGTTCTATTCATCACTTGCCAACCCAAGCACAAGATTTGTCAACGGCATAGTAACCGCCGCTGTAACTATTGTAGGCTCAATAAACGCAATTAACGGCATTATTTCTATAGGGCAGATTTCTTGTTTCTTGACTTACGCAAACCAGTATACAAAGCCATTTAATGAAGTTACAGGCGTTATCCCTCAGCTTCAATCAGCGCTTGCAGGTGCATCAAGAGTTTTTGAGGTACTTGATGAGGATAACCAGACACCTGATTCCGCAAATTCAGTAGAAATGAGCCATTGCAAGGGTGCTATTGATATTGAGAATGTCTGCTTCTCTTATTCACCTGAGAGAAAGCTTATTGAGAACTTTAATCTTAAAGTCAAACCTGGACAGAGAGTTGCAATAGTTGGCCCTACAGGTTGCGGAAAGACTACTCTTATAAATCTTCTTATGCGTTTCTATGAGATAAACAGTGGTAAGATTTTGATTGACGGTGTTGATACTCAAAATATCACAAGAAATAGTTTGCGTGGGCTTTATGGAATGGTATTACAAGAAAGCTGGCTCTATAATGCAACAATAGCTGAAAATATAGCATACGGCAAGCCTGATGCAACCCCTGATGAAATTCGAGAGGCTGCAAAGAAATCCTATATTGATGGTTATATCAGGCGTTTGCCAGATGGCTATGATACAATTATCACCGAAGACGGTATGAACCTTTCGCAAGGGCAACGACAGCTTATGTGTATCGCAAGAGTTATGCTCTGCGACCCACCTATGCTTATTCTTGACGAGGCTACAAGTAGCATCGATACAAGAACTGAAATTCGAGTACAGCAAGCGTTTAATGCAATGATGAAAGGCAGAACAAGCTTTATTGTTGCACATAGACTTTCAACTATCAAGGAAGCTGATATTATTTTGGTTATGAAAGACGGCCATATTATTGAGCAAGGTAATCACGAAGAATTGCTTGCTAAAGGTGGATTTTATAATACTCTTTATAATAGCCAGTTCGCAAGGAGTGAAGGTGCGTGAACTCACAAGACACATAATTAATAGACATTCTTAATAGACCTATGTCTATGTGAGTAACTACCAATTAGCTGATAAATTTCCCCTAAGACACTTAGAAGTTTCGCTCAAGCCTTTTTAAAGGCTTGTAGGTCAAGGGCAATGCCCTTGTCGCTCTCCGCAGAGAGCGAAATACTTTATGCTCCACAAAGCGCAGGAGGGTAGAAAAACATTCCAGTGGAATGTTTTTCGTAGGGAACCTTCGCAGGGGGTTCCCTGTGGATACCTCTACAAATTTATCTACCGACGGGGTGAAGCAAATTTTGCCCCTACATATAACTCGTTAGCTTATTGATGACCATAGAAAAAGTGACGGATAAAGTCCACCACTTGTGAGAAAAGAATTTTAAGGGATTTGCCCTTAAAACCCACGAGGGACTCTGTCCCTCGACTCTGTGGGCCTTTAAAAGGGCTCAAGCGAAACTTTTGAGTTTCGCTTGAGGAAGTTTGATAATTTAAGCGTGAGTAAGAAAATTACCACATACTAAAGTTAGGAGGTTCTCTATGAAAAAGATGTCACTTTTCAGCCTTTCGTGGCCAATCTTTATTGAAACTTTACTTTTTATGATGCTTGGTTTTATAGATGTATTTGCACTAAGCCAGTACGATGACCTTGCGTCTGCGTCTGTCGGAACGGCGAATCAGGTTGCGGGTATATGTAATCTGTTGTTTTCTGTTACTGCTACCGCAAGTGCTGTAATAATTGCACAAAACCTTGGTGCAAAAAATAGGGAGAAAGCCTCGGAGACTGCGGCACTTTCTATTTTCTTTAATTTTTCTATTGGAATAATTGTAAGTGTAGTGTTGGTAATTTTTAACCGTCCTATGCTTTCTGCACTTGGAGCAGAGGGGAAGGTGCTTGATTTCGGCAGTGAATATCTAACTATTGTTGGTTGTTTTATGTTTGGTCAGGCTACGCTCAATTCAATGAATGTTGTTTTAAGAAGCCATGGTTATACACGAATCCCGATGTATATAACTATTGTTATGAATATAATAAATACAGTTCTCGACCTCACATTCGTTCTTGGTTGGTTTGGTATGCCTGTTCTTGGTGTAACAGGTGTTGCATTAGCTACAACCTTTAGCCGACTTGTTGGTGGAACTATACTTGTTATAATTTTCTTTAAAAAGGTTGAAAAGCCATCTATTTTCAAAAAACTTTTCCCGTTCCCATTCAAAGATTTTTGGCAGATGCTTAAAATTGGCATACCAGCCGCCTTTGAATCTATAAACTATAATATAGCACAGCTTGTGGTAACATCTATCGCACTTAGATTTATGACTGATAATGAATATATAACAAGGTCATATATTCAGAATATAACATCAACTTTCTATATTTTCTCTCAATCAATCGGACAAGGTTCCCAGATACTTACAAGCCATCGAGTTGGTGCAGGAAAGTATGACGAGGCATATCATGGCGTATGGCGAGGGCTTTTAGCAGGCTACGGGCTAACGGCGGTTATGTGTACGCTTGGAGTTATATTCCGAAGTCAGCTTATAGGTATATTTACTGATAATCCAGAGGTTATAGCAATCGGTGGTACACTTATAATTATAAATGTAGTTCTTGAAGCAGGAAGATGCACAAATCTTATTGTTATAAATAGTTTGCGTGGTGCAGGAGATGTCTATTTCCCGACAGCCGCAGCAATTTTCTCCATGTGGGTTCTCTCGACCTTTGGCTCATACCTTTTCGTTGTAGTATTTGGTTGGGGTATTTATGGAATGTGGATAGCTCTTGCAGCAGATGAATGCTTCCGAGGAATACTTATGGTTTGCCGTTGGAAGGGTGGCAAATGGCGTCAGAAATCCCTTGTTAAAAACTAACAAAATTAGAATATGTTCCCCTGTTCAATCATATAGATATTGTAGATATGATTGAACGGGGGTTCTTTTTATGATAACAGCATTAACGATTAAGCACGAACAGCCAAATAGCTTAAAAGAGAGGTTTCGTGCATTATTTTCCCCGTATGAAATAAATGTCAAAAGAATAAACGATGACTATCTTGGGCTGGAAATGATTCATATTACATATGTTCAGAAAAGTGGCAGAATAAGATTTGGAAAAATCAAGAGGTCAGTTAATGCTGATTTTCATGAAACAGTGTGTTCAAGCGGCCTGAGTTTGCCAAGAAAGCTTGGATTTAAGCGTTTTGATAATCCTATGTATATCCGCAGACTGTGTATAAATGCGGCAGAAAGCTATATTAAGAGCCTTGATTGTGACCCTAACGAATTGAGAATCTCACTCTTTGACCCAAGCGGTAGATTTAGCTTTGCCGCAGAAAGATTCATAAAGTATACGAATTCACTTCAGGTTGCAACAAGTGCAGTGAGATTTTATGAGGCCGAAAATGAACGCTTTATGCGAGAATATGGAGCGACTATTTTCGTGCATAGTAATTTCTATGATATAATACCTTGTGATATTCTTGTTGCACCGCAGACTATTACAATGCCGATTTCCTGTGGTAGTACAATGACAATTTTTACAGGTAACAGACCTAAAGTACCTGTATGCGGAATAGTACACGATAATTTCAGTGTAAGGCTTCCTGTGTGCCTTGAGGATATAAAGCCAAAGGAGCTTTCAGATGCATATTTTCTCAGTGCCTTATATACTCTTGAAAAAATGAAATGGCTTGAACGGATTCCAACTAATGGAGGAAGAACGATTTTACCTAAAAATAATAAGAATACCACTAAGGAAAGTTGTGATTCCATAGATATATTATGATTTGATAAATTAATTTCCTATAAAATCTCCTAACAAAAAACGGCGAACAGTTTAAGCTGTTCGCCGTTCGACTTTATGTTATGACACTAACTTTAGTGTGGGATTTGGCTGATGAGAACACCAGCAGCAACTGCTGAACCGATAACACCTGCAACATTTGGTCCCATAGCGTGCATAAGAAGGAAGTTTGCAGGATTTTCTTCCTGACCAACCTTCTGTGAAATTCTTGCTGCCATAGGAACAGCAGAAACACCAGCAGAACCGATAAGTGGATTGACCTTGCCATGTGTAACAGCACACATAATCTTACCAAAGAGAACGCCACAAGCAGTACCCATGCAGAATGCGATAAGACCAAGGAGAATAATTCCAAGTGTGCTTACGCTGAGGAATACTTGACCTGTTGCTGTTGCACCAACTGTAACACCAAGGAAGATTGTAACAATGTTCATAAGCTCGTTCTGAGCTGTGTTACTGATTCTTGAAACAACGCCACTCTCTTTAAAGAGGTTACCAAGCATAAGCATACCAACGAGAGGAGCTGCATCTGGAAGAAGAAGTGCAATAATAACTACAACGATGATAGGGAAGAGAATCTTCTCAATCTTAGAAACAGGACGGAGCTGCTGCATAACGATTGAACGCTCTTTCTTTGTTGTAAGAAGCTTCATAATAGGTGGCTGAATGATAGGAACAAGTGCCATATACGAATATGCGGCAACGGCTATCGGACCTAAGAGATTCGGGGCAAGCTTTGATGTAACGAAGATAGCTGTTGGACCATCTGCACCACCGATAATAGCGATTGAACCAGCCTCGTTAGCAGCAAATCCAAGAAGTGTTGCACCAATAAATGTAATAAAGATACCAACCTGAGCGGCTGCACCAAGGAGGAAGCTCTTAGGGTTAGCAATGAGAGGACCGAAGTCTGTCATTGCACCAATGCCGAGGAAGATAAGCGGAGGGAAAATACCAAGGTGAACGCCTTGATAGAGATAATAGAACAAGCCACCGTTTTGACCGACATTATAATAGGTTGTTCCATCAAGAACTGTGGTTGTATATGAAGCAGGGTCAAGATTTCTCGCCAAGACCTGTGCTTCGGTGAGCATTTCATTTGTTGGGTTTGCCATAATACCAGGGAAGACATTAACAAGTAGCATACCGAATGCTATAGGCAAGAGCAAAAGTGGCTCATACTGCTTTTTAATAGCAAGATATAAAAGAATGAAGGATATGCACATCATAACATAGTTTTCCCATGATAGAGTTGCTAAGCCTGAGCTTGTGAAAATACTGCAAATAGATTCCCATAGGGAGTTTAAGATTTCCATTTAATTATCAATCCTTTCTCAAATTTATCGAATTACACTCTAACCGACAATATGTCAGAAAGGCTTGGTATTCTCAAAAAGACCTGCATTTCTCCAAGAAGAACCTGAGTTAGCACGACTGCGTCTTACAGACTTAATCTTAACAGGCTTGTCGTACATAGCGTCAACAGCCGCTGCAATAGCTGCGATAACTTCGCCCGGAATAGCTTCGTTATCAGTAGCTGTTGGTTGAGCTGTGCTTACCTGTGGTTCTGCTTTAATAAGCTCAGGTTTCTTTTCAGCAGCCTTTTTGGCATCTTTTCTTTTTTGACTTCCGTTTTGGGCAACTTGAACTATTGTACTGTAAATCTTGATTATAAAAATCAAGAGAACAAGGACAAAGAAAACTATAACGATACCCGCTAACAGAAGATTCAAGGCCATTTCCATTTACTTATACCCCTTTTCAATAAAAATATGATGCGAAATGAATTTTAGAGAAGTGAAACGACAATGTCGCCCATTTCGCTTGTGGAAACTTTCTTAGTGCCTTCTGTGTAAATATCAGGAGTTCTTGCTGTCTTGAGAGCTTCAGAAACAGCCTTTTCAATAGCTTCAGCAGCCTTAGGCTCATCAAGAGAATAGCGGAGCATCATAGCAACAGAAAGTATTGTTGCAAGTGGGTTAGCGATACCCTGACCAGCAATATCAGGAGCAGAACCGTGGATAGGCTCATAAAGACCGCTTTTTCCACTGCTAAGGCTTGCAGAAGCGAGCATACCAATAGAGCCACTAATCATAGAAGCCTCATCAGAGAGAATGTCGCCGAAGATATTTGATGTAACGATAACATCAAATTGCTTTGGATTTCTTACAAGTTGCATAGCACAGTTATCAACATACATATGAGAAAGCTCAACCTCAGGATATTCCTTAGAAAGACGAATAATAGTTTCTCTCCAAAGTCTTGAGGAATCGAGAACATTAGCTTTATCAACGCTTGTGAGCTTTTTGTTACGCTTCATAGCCATATCAAAAGCGACTCTGCCTATTCTTTCAATTTCAGTTACAGAATACTTTTCTGTATCATAAGCGGCAGGAACACCATCTTCCTCAAATTTACCTCTCTTGCCGAAGTAGATACCGCCAGTAAGCTCACGAACAATCATAATGTCCATAGAGTCGCCGATGATTTCGGCCTTTAGTGGAGAAGCGTTTTTAAGTGGTTCAAAGATAACAGCAGGTCTAAGATTAGCAAAAAGACCTAATGCACCACGAATACCAAGCAAGCCAGCCTCTGGGCGGTTGTTGCCTGGCTGATTGTCCCACTTAGGGCCACCAACAGCACCAAGGAGGACAGAGTCAGCGGCTTTACATTTAGCGATAGTTTCCTCAGGAAGAGGTACACCAGTTGCATCAATAGCACAGCCACCAAGAAGAGCCTCATCATAGTCTACTTCAAAGCCGAACTTTTCTGCTGTCTTGTTAAGAACCTTAATGGCCTCGTTTACGATTTCAGGGCCGATTCCATCGCCTTTAAGAACAGCAATTTTATACTTATTCATATTAACCCTCCAAATGCGAAAAATTCCGCAAAGTATCAAATTAAACCAATCTAATTATAGATAAAAATTTCGCAATAGTCAAGCAAAAACCCGTATTATAAACAGAAGATTCTTACTGTTTATTTAATATTTCCATAGCAGAAGAAACAACATCTCTATTAACATCATCAATGCTTCTTGAGGCATTAATAATGCTTATATTTTCGCTGTTCTCAAGCAAATCAAACACTTCAAAAAATCTCTTGCGGATTTTATTGAGTGTATCAACATTTTCAAAAATTTCCCTGTTTTGGCGAGAACCCATTCTTTCATCACATTGTTCTGTTGGAACATCAAGAAAGATACATAAATCAGGTTTTAAGATTTCCGGACAATTTAAATTCATATCCATAACCCATTTAAGGTCGGTATCTATACCTTGATAAGCAAAAGATGAATAATAATATCTGTCACAGATTACCGTTACACCAGAATCAAGCATATGCTTGATTCCATTTGCAGAGGTATTGTGGAAAATTCTGTCTGTCAAAAAGAGCGCTGCAAGTTCATATGCTGTACGCTTTTGATAGCCTGCAAGTGTATCACGAATAAGGCCGCCTGTCGCAGATTGAGTGGGTTCAGCCGTTTCATAAATGCTAATACCTTTTTCGTTGAGAAATTTTGAGAGCAAAGAAATTTGTGTTCCCTTGCCCGAACCGTCAAGTCCTTCAAATACAATAAATTTTCCACGAGTATTATTCGGCATTATTATTTTCCTCCGAATCAACAGTTTCTGTATCCTCAGTAGTTTCTCCATCTTCTTCAGATTCTTTCATACTTTTAGAGCCTGATTGAAACAGAATAGACGCACACGAAAATGCAGGAATAGAGCAAGCACAAGCTATACAGCCGAAGGTAATAGACCTGTTTGAATTATTTAGTGCATCACAGATAATTGCACACAGTAAAGCAGTTACAGTGGCAATAGTAAAAACTAAGGTCATAGTTAAATAGGTTGATTGACGCATAACAAAAACCTCTTTTCTATTAAATAAAACGATAAGATTATCTTTATTGTGCGAAAATATTTTATTTTCGCTATAAATTGCTGTGGGCGAACTGTATAAGCCAGTTCGCCCGCCAGTAATTATTTTGCTTTATTACATTGATTCAGGAGCAGTTATCTTGAACATAGTGAGAACATTTTCGATAACAGTTTTAGTTGCTACGCAAAGTGCAAGTCTTGCCTGCATAAGTGATTCATCTTCGCCCTTAACTCTGCAAGCATTATAAAACTTATGGAAAAGTGTAGCTGTTTCATAGACATAGTGAGTAACTCTTGCAGGGTCATAAGTCTTTGCAGAAGTTATGATTTCACCAGTAAGAGAAGCAAGCTTATTGATAAGTTCAATTTCTTCAGGAGCAGTAAGTAGAGCAAGCTCTTCATCTGTGCAAGCTCTTTGTGTAATACCGCTCTCAGCAAGTCCTTTTATGATATTGCAGATTCTTGCGTGTGCATACTGAACATAGTAAACAGGGTTTTGTGATGATTGCTCGATTGCGAGGTCAAGGTCAAAGTCAAAATGGCTGTTTGGCTCTCTAAGGTTAAAGAAGAAACGAGCTGCATCAATCGGAACTTCTTCAAGGAGAGTTACAAGAGTGATAGCCTTACCACTTCTCTTAGATGCCTTAACAATTTCGCCGTTTCTTACAAGACGAACCATCTGCATAAGAACAGCGTCAAGTCTTGAAGCGTCAACTCCAAGAGCAGTAAGAGCAGCCTTTAATCTTGGTACATAACCGTGGTGGTCAGCACCGAGAACATCAATAGCCTTATCAAAGCCACGAGTTACAAGCTTGTCGTAGTGATAAGCAATATCAGGCACAACATAAGTTGGAATACCATTTGAGCGAACGAGAACGAAATCCTTATCAGCACCAAATTCAGTAGCCTTGAACCATATGGCACCGTCTTGCTCATAGGTATGTCCTTTTTCCTTGAGAAGCTCAACGATGTTCTTAACAGCACCACTCTGATGTAAAGTGCTTTCTCTGAACCATCTGTCATACTTTATACGATATTTAAGGAGGTCGTTTTCAAGACCTTGAATATTCTTTGGAAGTGCGAAATCCACAAGAGCCTTTCTGCGTTCTGAACTTTCAGCATTGACATACTTATCGCCATTTATTTCAGCAAAGTTTTTTGCGTGGTCGATAATATCTTGTCCATGATAAGCGTCCTCAGGAAGCTCTATGCCGTCCTTATAGATTTGAAGATAACGGATTTCGAGAGAGGTAGCAAACTTTTCGATTTGGTTTCCGGCATCGTTAACATAGAATTCTCTTGAAACATCATAACCCGCTGCGGAAAGAACACTTGCAAGTGAATCTCCCAAAGCACCGCCACGAGCATTACCGATGTGCATAGGACCAGTTGGGTTTGCAGAAACAAATTCTACAAGTATACGCTTACCTTGACCGAAATCGCTCTTGCCGTAATCAGCACCTTTTTCTTCAATTTCTCTGATGACTGATGTATAGAATTGCTTGCCGTAAAAGAAATTGATAAATCCAGGACCAGCTATTTCAAAACGGTCGAGGTTAGTTCCTTCAAGCTCAATGTATTTTGTAATTGCCTCAGCTATTGCACGAGGAGCTTTCTTAAATGCACGAGCCGAAACCATAGCTACATTTGAAGCTAAATCGCCGTTAGTTCTGTCGGCTGGAGTTTCGATTGTAAAATTTGGAGTAGGAGCAAGAGGAAGCTCGCCTGCGGACATAGCTCGTCCCATAGCGTCAATAATAGCATTCCTCAATAGGCTGACAGTATTTCCTGCTGTATCAGACATAATTTATAACATTCCTTTCGGTTGATTAAATTTCTTTTACGGTAAGGTTGAGAGTATTTTTGCTTAATTCGTTGCCATCAACGATTAAGCTATATTGAAGTTCAAGTTCTCCACCATCATCGCTAAGACTATTTGCAATTTTAAATGCAGAAACTTCAAGCAATATATTGCCAAATGGAGTTGGATAATTGCAAGAGTGAGTTTTTCCGATTTCGAGAATCATACCCTCGCTCTTACCTTTTATAATAGTAACAACCCCGTCTGGTTTGATTTTTATAGTTGTACGAAGCTTGTTTTTAGTGTCCTCATCTACCTGAATATAAGAGATATAGCGAGTTTCATTTATTTTAACATAAGACGCATTCATCTCAAAATCCATATTGAAAGCTTCACTTTCAACAATCTGTGTTGTTTTAATCTTTAAATTATAATTATTCTCCATAATGCTTCACTTCCTGCACTACTGATTTTATCCCAATTTGAATTTTTTCGCAACATCTTCTATGTCAATATGGCTTACCTGTCCAGAAATATCTCTGCCAAGGAAAATTCCTGCAAGAGTAGAGAAACCTTCTGTTGTATCGCTGACATAAAATTCACATTTGCCCTTAAGATTATCCTCAGAAAGTGAGTTGCTTTCCTTTAATAATGAAGCTGCATAGATAGCAGTTTCTCTGCCAGAGTCTATAAGCCTTACATTAGGCAAAGCCTTAGATATTGCCTCAGCTATTATAGGGTAGTGCGTACAGCCGAGAATAAGAGTATCAATATCTGCCTCTCTTAGAGAAGAAAGGTATCTTTCAACTACGAGTGTTACCACTTGGTCATCAGCGGATATAAAACCATTTTCAACAAGCGGTACAAAGAGTGGACAATCCTGCTCATATACATCTATATTAGGATTGATTTTTTTAATTTCTCTTTTATAAGAACCTGTTTTTATAGTTGCAGTTGTGCCAATAACGCCAATTTTCCCATTTTTAGTTGCACGAACAGCCGCAGCGGCAGTAGGAGCAACAACGCCTGTAAATGGTACAGAAAGATTATCACCGATTTCAGGTGCAACAGAGCTTGCTGTGCCACAAGCGGCGATGATTAGCTTGACATTTTTAGTAAGCAAAAATGTGGCGTCCTGCATAGAATATTTTTTGATGGTTTCTCGGCTTCTGTTACCGTAAGGAACACGACCTGTATCACCAAAATAAACTATATTTTCGTTTGGCAATACAGAGAGAAGCTCTCTTACAGCAGTAAGACCACCAAGACCTGAATCGAAAACACCGATTGCCTGTTTAGTCATTTATATTTTCCCATCTTTCATAAAATCGGAATATTTCTTTATCTTTAAATAGAGTTATCTAAAAGTAGGGGCGAACTGTGTTCGCCCGTTTGGTAGCTACTGATTTAAGCCATATTTTTATTTAAAGCGAGGTCGATAAGCTCAGCGATAAGCTGTTTACCTTCTTTTCCACAATTAGCCATAAGCTTAGGATACATACTAATTGAAGTAAAGCCCGGAAGTGTGTTAAGCTCGTTGAGAAGAACTCTGCCGTCTTCTGTTACAAAGAAATCAACTCTTGTAAGTCCAGCACAGCCAAAGAGATGATAGGCCTTTTTAGCAGTTTCTCTTACCTTTTCAATAAGCTCATCACTGATTTTTGCAGGAATATAAAGTTCACTGCTTGCACTCTGATATTTTGCCTCATAGTCATAAAATTCCTTTGCGGGTGCAATTTCACCGGGAATTGAAGCGAAAATATCCTCATTTCCGAATACAGCGCATTCAACCTCTTTGCCGATAATATTTTCCTCAAAGAGAATTTTGCTATCCTCTTTTATAGCGATTTCAATAGCGCTGATGAGCTGTTCACGATTTTTAGCTTTATTTACACCAACAGAAGAACCTGCATTTGCTGGTTTGACAAAGATAGGGTATGCAAGAGCATTTTCAACCTGTTCAATACATTTTTCAGGTGAACGCTTATATTCATATGTATAGAACCAAGTGAAATCAGCTTCATCAATTCCGCTGTCACGAAGCATAATGTTTGTAAAAACCTTATCCATACAGCAAGCAGATGCAGCTACGCCACAACCAACATATGGAATCTTGCTAAGCTCAAGAAGACCTTGAACTGTACCGTCTTCACCATTTTTGCCGTGAAGAACAGGGAATACAACATCAAGCTTGACAACCTCACTATGACCGTCACTATTAAGAACAACAAGACCGCCTACTGTTGGAGCAGGAGAGATAAAAGCTTTTTTGTTGTTTGTATCGTTTTCCCATTCACCATTTGCGATTTTATCTGTTGGTGCATTTGTTAAGAACCAGCGACCGTCTTTTGTAATACCTATTGTAACAACATCAAATTTTTCTTTATCGATGCTGTTTATAATATAAGCTGAAGAAAGTCTTGATACCTCATGTTCAGATGAAGCACCACCGAATATTACGGCAATACGCTTTTTGCTCAATGAACTCACTCCTAAAAATGTATTATCTGATATATACTTAGGGTTTTAATTTATTTTATCATAATTTAAAAGTACCTGCAAACTCTATATTAAGAAAGAGCGATTTTTGACATTAGAAATCTAAATTATCTAAAAATTTATTTTGTTTATTTTGCCCAAATTTGCATATAAATTGCTTGTATGCTCGAAAAAGGCTTGATTTTTACGGAAAATAATGTTATTATGTTACCAATTTGTAATTACTTTTACAAATTTATAATTTCGCATATGTATTGTGGTTCGTGGAATTCGCCACGAACAATAGCGAAAAATGCCTTTTTGGCAAGCAGACATTATAAAAGGAGTTTTTCGATGAAAAGAAGTTTAGGAAAATCAGTAACTAAGAAAATTGTTTCTGTTGCAATTGCAGCAGCACTTATTCTTTCAGTTGCTACAACTGGTGTACTTACAACATCAGCTTCTGATAGTACAGGTGTTGGTCTTTCAGCACACGCACTTCAAGCATATAACGAGCATTGGTCATATGTTTGGGGCGGAGCAAGCTATGGGGCAGTTGATTGCTCTGGCTTATTCATTACTTATAACGGTGTAGGTGGCAACAGAACAGACCTTTTAGGCTCATCATCAGAATGGGGCTATGTAGCTGATGGTATTCCAAGAATACATGGTCTTGGACTTCACCAGCCATACCATGTAGGTATCTATATCGGAAGTGGCACAGCTATTGATGCAAGAGATGAAAATTCGGGCGTTGTTTATCACGATGTATATTCAAAGCCATGGGTTGAATGGTTCAAGGTTGCAGGAGTTTCTTATCCTACAACAGGCTGGGTATTGTTTGATGGCGATTCTTTCTACTATGAAAATGGTCAGTATATTGTTAATACATCAAGAACACTCGATGGTGTGACATATTACTTCGATGCTAATGGTGTTTCAAATATTGCACCTCCTTCAAGTGCTTATTCACAGACAGATTACAGCACAGCAACAGCAGCCCCAGCACCAAGTAAGCCAGAATCAAGCACAGAACCTGAGCCAGAACCAAGCTACGAGGAATCAAGCACAGAACCTGAGCCAGAACCAAGCTACGAGGAATCAAGCACAGAACCTGAGCCAGAGCCAAGCTATGAGGAATCAAGCGAAGAACCTGAGCCAGAGCCAAGCTACGAGGAATCAAGCGAAGAACCTGAGCCAGAACCAAGCTACGAGGAATCAAGCGAAGAAGTATCTGAGCCAGAATCAAGCGTTGAGGAATCAAGCAAAGAGGAGTCAGAAGTAAGCAAAGAACCTGAAAAGCCTAAGTTTGTAACACTTACAGAGGGCAACATGGACGAAACTATTGCTGATGCAAAGATAACAGAAATTCAGCAAACTCTCGCAAAGCTTGGTTATTATACATATGAAGTAACAGGTTACTATGGTGAAGCAACTACTGCTGCTGTTAAAGATTTCCAGGCAAAAGCAGGAATTGAAGTAACAGGTAATGTTGACGAAGCTACATGGAATGCTATTTTTGCTGATTCAGCTCCAGTAAAGTATAATAGCTATAAGAGTGGCGATTATGATGAGGAACAGACAGGCATTAAGGATATTCAAGATAAGCTTGTTGCTCTTTCATACCTCACAGCAGGTGAATATGAAGAAGGCAAGTTTGATGGAAATACAGTAATTGCAATGCAGCTTTTCCAGAGTGCTAATGGAATAGAGGCAACAGGCGAAGCAGATTTCAATAGCCAACTCGTACTCTTTAGTGGCAGTGCTGTTGAAAATCCAAATGCTGGTGCAGTTATCTATGGTATGAGTGGAAGTGCTGTTACAAAGCTTCAAGAAAGACTCAAGGCACTAAGATATACAACAGATGAGCCAACAGGCATATTTGATGATGCTACATTAAAGGCGGTCAACGCATATCAGAAGAATGCAGGTCTTGAAGTAAGCAATTCACTTTCTGCTGAAGAATTAAAGGTACTTTATTCTGATAAGGCTGTTAAGTCAGAAGATTATGATAATCTTCAAGTAGGTTATAACGGCAGCGATGTTAAGTCACTTGAAGGTGACCTCACAAAGCTTGGCTATTATGAAGGGTCTATAACAGGCGAATTTAACGATGAACTTGAAACAGCAGTTCAGGATTATCAGAAAGAGAATAAACTCGAAGCAAACGGTGTTGCTGATGATACAGTTCGTAACAGCATCACAAAGAGCATTGCAAGACAAGGCTCAGAGAATGCACAGTGTATCATTACAGATACTGCGTCAGTTGCAAATGAAGCAATGTCAGGACTTGCAACATCTAAGACAGAGAAGCTTTCATTAGAGAAAGAACAGAGTGATAACCACCTTTCTAATGTAAGGAATATGCTCTATATTCTTCTTGGTTTGATTCTTGTTCTTAGCGTTTCTGTTGTAGCCGCAATGGTAAGGTCTAAAAAGCGTATGACAAAGGCTATGAAAAAAGCAGTTGCACAAAGACACGCTAACGACAACATCAGAAAGTTCTAATTAAAATATACACCTTTCAACACAAAAGACGACTGATTGTTAAAAATCAGCCGTCTTTTGTTATATATAAATTTTCTAAAAAAGAAATCAAAAAATCCGAATGTTAAAATAACATTCGGATTTTTTGGTGGGGCATCAGGGACTCGAACCCCGGACCGACCGGTTATGAGCCGGTTGCTCTAACCAACTGAGCTAATGCCCCTTATTCAGTTGATAATGCTTCCAATCAAGCAAGAATTATTATATCACTTAAAGCCTAATTTGTCAAGAAAATTTTTCCGAAATTGAAAAAAATAAATAAATTTTATTTTATAGCTTTTATTACATCACTAAATATGCTATTATATATTTAGTAATAATTCTTAAAATTGGAGGAATTTATAATGTCAAATATTACAGTTTCAGATTCCATCAGATATATTGGTGCAGATGACCTCGATATAGACCTTTTCGAGAGTCAGTATGTAGTTCCTAATGGCATATCCTATAATTCATATGTTATTCTTGATGATAAGATTACTGTTATGGATACCATTGATAAACGCAAAACAGATGAATGGCTTGAAAATCTCGAGAAAGTCCTTGATGGTAAAAAGCCAGATTATCTTGTTGTTCAACACTTAGAGCCAGACCACGCAGCAAGCTTAAAAATTCTTGCAGACAAATATCCAGAAATGAAGCTTGTCGGAAATGTCAAAACCTTTGCAATGATTCCTCAGTTTTTTGATATTGACCTTGAGGACAGAAAGGTAGTAGTAAAAGAGGGTGACGCTCTTAATATTGGTTCTCATACACTCAAGTTTATTATGGCACCTATGGTTCATTGGCCAGAGGTTATGGTCACATACGAAGAAAGTGAGAAAGTTCTTTTCTCAGCTGATGGTTTTGGAAAATTTGGTGCATTAAGCACTGATGAAGATTGGACTTGTGAGGCAAGACGCTACTACTTTAATATTGTCGGTAAGTATGGTTTTCAGGTTCAGGCTCTCCTCAAGAAGGCAGCAGAACTTGATATTCAAATGATATGCCCACTTCATGGACCTATCCTTAAAGAGAATCTTGGATATTATATCAACAAGTATGATATTTGGAGTAGTTATAAGCCAGAAGATGAAGGTATCTTTGTTGCCTATGCTTCAATTCATGGTAATACAGCTGCAGCAGCAAAACAATTTGCAGAGATGCTAAGAGAAAAGGGTGCAGTTAAGGTTACAGTTTCAGACCTTTCACGCAGTGATATGGCAGAAAATGTCGAAGACGCATTCAGATATAATAAGCTTGTCCTTGCCTCAGCATCATATGATGGAGGAGTATTCCCAGTTATGCAGGATTTCTTGCTCCACTTAAAAGCTAAGAACTATCAGAATCGTACAATTGCGATAATCGAAAATGGTTCATGGGCACCGTCTGCGGCTCGTACAATGAAGGGTATACTTGAAACAATGAAGAACCTTACGGTTTTAGATAATATTGTTACAATCAAGTCAACAGTAAAGCCAGAAACACTTACAGCCCTTGAAACTCTCGCAGATGATATTATAAAAGCATAGTAGAAAATTTTCTTAAATTCAAAAAGCCACAGTTCATAATTGAATTGTGGCTTTAATTAATATATTTTAGTTTTTTTGAGGAGAATTACGGCTATCAGATAAAGGCTTGTTAAAAGTAATGTGAAATTATATTTTGATTGAAGTAATAACAAAAAGCCAAGTACTGTACATGGGAATAATATTACAAGAGATAATATAAGCATAGTTCGTTCGGTAGCTTTTTCAGATAGCTTTGATGAGAGGATTAAATATAATGCCTGACCACCATCAAGAGTATCTATTGGAAGAAGATTATATATAAGTAAAAGAATATTAGTTCCTGAAAGAACAATCAGAAAATTATATTTGAAAATAAGATAAAGTGCAAAACATACTGAACCGAAAATTAAGTTTATCATAACTCCACCGAGAGTGATTAAAAGCTCTTGATGAAGAGGACGATTAAACTTTTTGCGGTCAATTATAGCAATATCAAAAAGGCTTATCTTAATTTCTTTCGGAAATGAATTGAAATGCCACATAAAAAATAAATGACCTGATTCGTGCATAAGGGCAGAAAAACAACCAAGCATTACAGTTTGTGAATTATCCAGAAGTATTATTGCTGTCATTACACAGCATAGTGGGATACTTACTATTATAGAGAGATTTCCAAGCTTAATTCTCATAGCTATTTACTATTTTCGGAGGAATTATTGCTTGCTCCGAAGATTGAGAGATTATTATTTTCACCGCTTATATATATAGAATCATAGTAATTTTTTTCATACCAGTTGATTATTCCATTGCAGAAATCACCACCTATTAGCTTGATTACAAGCATAAAAAGCAGAGCAATGCCACAGATTATTAATTGAATTATAATCAACAGTTGTTTACCAATTACAATCTTCTTTTCTTGAATGGGTTCTTCCTCGGTGGGAAGTTCTTCATATTCATCATATAATTCTTGTTTATCGGAATATTCTGTCATTTCATCACCTCGTCCATTTATATATAAATATGCTATTGAAGTAATAAAAATGAGAAAAAATAAAAACTCACAGCCTTAAGCGGTGAGTTTTGGCGGATATGTAATTTTAATCATTGTCTGGAATATCATCAAATGCTTCTTGTGCGTCCTTTATGCCAAACATAACCTCGATAATTGCATCACCAAATTTATTGAACATATACGCCGGAATCATTATGCTATCTTCAATAACTTCTTTTGATGGTATGCAATTTTTGCAGTTTGTGGCGGTTTTATAGCGAACCTCGCCATCGGAATAATCAATTTCAAAGTTTCCGAAAATTAAGCCATAGTTAATCATTGCAAGAAGCTTTGCCATTTGATTTTTATTAGGTTCATCACAATTAAGATTGATTAGTCCATATACCATATATTTATCTTCACGAATATCTATGATAATTTTACATTCTTGCAGACGATTGCTAAGGTTGACACCACAACGAATTACATTATTTTCTTTATCGAGAGTATAATGCCATTCATCATCTCTAAGGTATTTTTCTATAGCTGATTTAATTTCATTTAAAGAAGACATAGATAAGTTCACCTCTGTAATATAATATTAAAATTTCATAAAATGTTACCCTATATTTTATCATTAAGCATTATAAAAGTCAAGAAATGAAAAAAGGGCAAGCTTATTAGCCAGCCCTTATTATACAGTTTATTAAATTCAAATTTTGTCAATAATAGATGTAGTCATCATTTTTATCTGGATTTTCTGTTTGACCACAATATGGGTTATTGATAACATTGTAGCCAAGACCACCAAATGTTCCACCTGTGCTTTGAAAAGTCCCTGGTAAAATTATTTGGTGATTTTTGGGATAATCATTATCAAGAGGGTCAAACGGAACTCCTGGTAGTTGCTTAATTTTTTTCTTTTTTTCAATCTCGATTTGTTTCTTTCTTTTGTCCATAATTTTCCTCCGATATTCCTAAAGGGATTAGCGGTTTCATTCCGCATAATATATAATTCCCCAAAAATAAGAGAGTATTCGTAGAGAAAATTAAGAATAAAATGTAAAGTTTATCTGAAATTATGACAAGTATACTTGACATACAACATACTTAGTGATAAAATACACATATAGTAAGAAAAATGCCGTCTACAAGCTTTTGTAAACGGCAAATTGCTTATTCTTCAGTAGTTTCATTATTCTTTTTGATAAAAACATCTTTTGGAGCACCACAGATAGGGCAAGTCCAATCATCAGGAAGCTCTTCAAAAGGAATAAGAGAATTGTCATATTCATACTTGCATATCTTGCAGGTATAAACATCTCCGGCAGGTTCATTATCAGGAACATAGGTTGGTGCATATTTTGGAGATTTTCCTTTTATAACATCGTGATAGAATTTGTATGTCATAGGTGTTCCGGTGATTTTTTCACTGCCTGCGGTAAGCTCGCCAATGAAGATAGTATGTGTTGTTGTTTCAATAGAATCACGAACCTTGCATAAGAACCAACAGCATATATCTTCCTGAATTACAGGAGCACCCTCACGCAAAATCTTATGGCGGACATTTTGTAGCTTATCGCTTTCACGACCAGAATTAAAGCCTAAAGCACCAATTATTGCACCTGAGGTATTCTCTGAAAGAACAGAAACAGTAAATTCACCCTGCTTTTTGATACATTCATTGGTATAATTTGCGTGATTTATGCTTATAGCAACCATCATTGGAGATGATGTAATCTGAAAGACAGTATTTACTATACAAGCGGTCGGATATTTTTCTCCTTTTACTCCGACAGCATATAATCCATAGGAAAGTGATTGGAGTATTCTATTATTCATAAAAATGCTCAACTCCTTAGTAATAAAGGTGATAAAATTTTATACATTACATATTTTACCACAAAACCTTCTTTATTACAAGAAGTTTTGTATATAATTACAGACAAAATTCATCATAATGTTTGCATTTTCCAAAATCTATTGAAATAGCTTTATTATACAAAGAATTATGCCATAGATTACAGACGCAACTGTGCCATAAACTATTACAGGACCTGCGATTATAAACATTTTCGCACCTAAGCCGAGAACATAACCCTCGCTTTTAAATTCTATTGCCGGTGAAACAACAGCATTAGAAAAGCCTGTAATAGGAACTATACTACCTGCACCTGCAAATTTTGCAAGGTCATCATATACTCCGATAACAGTGAGAAATGCACCGAGGAAAATCAGTGTTGAGCTTGTTGCGGCTCGGGAATCAATTTCTTGCAAGCCAAAACTTCGATACATTAAAAATAGGCTGTGTCCTATGGTGCATATAGCACCGCCGACCAGAAAAGCACAGATACAATCCTTGAGCAATGAACTATTTTTGGATGCTTTATCGGTCATATTTGAATATTCAGTTTTAGTAACCCTCATAGAAAGATACTCCTCTCAAAAAGAATGTTAGTGTTATTCAACAAATAGCCTTTATAACCTATATTTTCCCCGAAAAAGCTCTTTATATTCGCAAAAAAATGTAGTATAATAAAATGTACGCTTTGAGTGGTGTATTTAAAATTTTTAAGATTAAATTGATTGTATGCTGAAATATACTTTTATTTGATATAAAATAGAAATTTAATTGAATATATTTGGTGGTATTTTAATTGAGTAAAATTGTTTATCTTGATAATAGTGCAACAACAGTTGTCTGTGAGGAGGCCGCTAAGAAAGCCTACTATATTATGACTGAAAAATATGGAAATCCTTCGTCACTTCATACACTTGGCTTTGAGGCGGCTAAGGAGCTTGAGGCGGCAAGAGATGTTATTGCAGGTTCTCTCAGCGTTTCGCCAACAGAGATTTTCTTTACCTCAGGTGGAACAGAGAGCAATAATACAGCTGTTTTTGGAGCAGTTAATGCACTTAAACGCAGAGGAAACAGAATCGTTACAACGGCAATAGAACATTCTTCGGTTGTAGAAGCTGCCGAAAAGCTTAAAAAGGACGGTTATGAGGTTATATTCCTTGAGCCTGATGAATCTGGTGTTATTCCAAAAGAAAAATTTATTAATGCTATAAATTCTGATACAATTTTAGTCAGCGTTATGGCTGTTAATAATGAAACAGGTATTATCCAACCTATAAAATTGGTCAGCAATATAATAAGCAAGAGCGGTTCGCCTGCTTTATTTCATTGTGATGCTGTTCAGGCTTTTGGAAAGGTTAATTTGAAGCCTCAAAAGCTTGGCATTGATTTGATGTCTATAAGCTCACATAAGATACACGGTCCGAAAGGTGTGGGTGCTTTATATATCAGAAAGGGTGCAAGAATTGTACCTTTACACTATGGTGGAGAACAAGAAAGAAAAATTCGTCCTGGTACAGAATCACTTCCTTTGATTTGTGCATTTGCTGAGGCTGTAAAGGCTTTACCGAATATTGATGACCAGCACGAAAAGATTGAAGAACTTTGGAATTATTGCAAAGAAAAGGTTTTAGAAATTCCGAATGTATATATAAATTCTCCGGACGGAGTTTTGCCGTATATATTGAATATATCAGCCGTTGGAGTTCGCTCGGAAACAATGTTGCATTATCTCGCTGAGAGCGGAATATATGTTTCGAGCGGTTCAGCTTGTGCTAAGGGCAAAAAAAGCCATGTACTGACGGCAATGGGTTTATCTCCTGAAAGGATAGATTCTGCTATAAGAATCAGCTTTTCAAAATTTAATACAAAAGATGATATTGATATATTTGCAGAAAAACTTGCTGAGGGAATGAAAAATCTCGCAAAATCAAGATAAATAAGGGGTATTTTATGAAAGAAACAATACTTATTAAGGTTGGAGAAATAGCTTTAAAAGGTCTTAACAGAAGAAGCTTTGAAGATGTTCTCATAAAAAATATTAAACGCAGAGTTAATTGTATAACTCCTTGCGAAGTTAAAATTGCACAATCTACAATAGCTGTAACACCATATAAAGATGATGTTGATTTTGATGAGATTGAGGAATGTATATCTAAAATCTTTGGTATAGCGACATATTCAAGAGCTTGTATCGCTGAAAAGAATATGGAATCTATTCTTAGCTGTGCTAAGGAATATCTTGCTGAAACACTTAATGAGATAAATTCCTTTAAGGTTGAATCTAAGCGCTCGGATAAGAAATTCCCTTTGACATCACCTGAAATAAGTCGAGAGGTTGGCGGTTTTCTTGCAGAGGAATTTCCACATCTGATAGTTGATGTACATAATCCTGATTTGGTTGTGACAGTAGAAGTTCGTGATTATGCGGCATTTATTCGTGGAGCAGCTAAAAAGGGTGCTGGCGGAATACCTGTCGGAACAGGCGGAAATGCGGTTATACTTATTTCTGGTGGTATAGATTCTCCGGTTGCGGCTTGGACTATGGCTAAGAGAGGTCTTTCACTTACAGCTGTTCATTTTGCAAGCCCTCCATATACAAGCGAAAGAGCAGAAGATAAGGTTGTAAGACTACTTAAAAAGGTATCTGAATATAGTGGTCGTATGCAGATGTATACAGTTCCGTTTACTAAGATTCAGGAACAAATCAAAGATAATTGTCCTGAGGAACTTTTCACTATAATAATGCGTAGATTTATGATGCAAATTTCTGAGATGATTGCAAGAGAGAAAAACTGCGGTGCTTTGATTACAGGTGAAAGTCTTGGTCAGGTAGCAAGCCAAACTATTGGTGCAATAGGCTGTACTGATGAGGCTTGCAGACTTCCTGTTTTCAGACCGCTTATAGGTATGGATAAGGAAGAAATCATTGAGATTTCGAGAAAGATTGATACTTTCGATATTTCAATAGAGCCGTTTGAAGATTGCTGTACGGTATTTACACCAAAGCACCCAAGAACTAAGCCTGTACTTAAGTATGTTGTAGAGGCACAAAATAAGCTTCCTGTTGATGAATTGATTGATGAGGCTGTTAAGAATGTAAAAGTTACAGAGATTTCTTTCTGATAGTTGAGATTTGTTGTGGCTGAAAGGAGTTCTAAAAATGAATGCTGAAATTTATCTTTTAAGAGGTGGAAATGCTTCGTCAGCCTGTGGAACAGAGGATTTTAACAGACAGATGAAGGTTCTTGCTGAACATAATGTCTGTGTTCTTTATAAAACTGCTGTTGATAATAGCGAGAGCAGTTTGAAAGAAGCTTTAAAGCTTTCGCTTACTGATGATGAGGGTATAGATGTTGTAATTGTAGCTGATGCTATTGAAGAAAGCACAAGGCAAAATGCAGAGGATTTTTTTGCAGTCTTTGGAGTTAAGAAAAAAGATGTAAGAAAAATTTCTGTTGAATTTGATATATCTGCATCTGAGGCAAAAGATAATGATAAAGAAATTGAAATAGGCAGTCATTCAGAAAAGAATAGTTCTGAAGCTGAAAAGAAAAATGTAAATGTTTATTCTGCAAGAGTAGGCGGTAAAAATGGAGTTAAGATGATAATTCTTCCAAAGGCAGAATCAGCAGAGGTTGAATTTTCAGATTTACTTTATGGTGCTATATATAATTCTTGCATAAAAAATAATCAAAAGAGAGCATGGTGGAAAAACTTTATTCCAATAAAAGGAGATAAGCCACTTGAGATTGTAAGAAAATCTATTCTTATGCTTGCTATTGCGACATTTTTGGTTTCAGGTACATTGCTCTTTAATGAGCTTGTTATTAAGCCTGCGGTTGCAGATAAAACTAAAAGCGAAGTTAAGGACTTATTAACAGAGGCCACTGGTGGCGGTGATAGCGATGACGATGATTATAATGCTGTTGCACCAAAGCGAAAGAAAATTGTCATAGGTGAAAGTGAAATTTTACCAGACTTTGAAAAGCTTCTTAACGAAAATAAGGATACTGTTGGTTGGATTAAGATTCCTAATACACAGATTGACTATGTTGTTTGCCAGTCACAAGACCCTGAACAGCCAGAATACTATTTGAAGCGTGATTTCTACGGAAATTACAGCGACTACGGAACAATCTTCCTTGATTACAGAAGTCCACTCGATGCAAAGAATCTTATTCTACACGGACATCATATGAATGACGGAAGAATGTTTGCAAATTTACTTTACTATCAGGATATTAATTTCTATAAGGAAAATCCTGCTTTTACATTTAATACTATATATGAAAAGGCAAAGTGGAAAATTATTTCCATATATAAGACTAATACACTCGAAAGTCAAGGCGAATTTTTCAATTATCTGAGAGGAACTTTTGAAACGGAATCTGATTTTATGAACTATATATATCAGGTTCGTGCAAGGTCTATTATAGATTGCCCTGTTGATGTTAATGAAGATGATACACTTGTAACTCTTTCAACCTGTGCTTATGATTTTGACCAGTTCAGGTTTGTTGTTGTTGCAAGGCGTGTTCGTGAGGGTGAAACAGCAAAGGTAGATACTTCAACAGCTAAGATGGCATCTAACCCTGTTTATCCTGATTGCTGGTATGAGGCATATGGTGGCAAGAAGCCGGTTTTGACGAGCTTTGAGGAGGCTCTTGCTGCAAAGCAGATTACTTGGTATGATAATCCTCATAAGAAAAAGTGGAGTGCATCAGAAGCTCAAAAGGAAGCCACTAAGAAGGCAGAAGAACAAAAGAAGAAAGAGGAAGAAGCCTCGAAGGCTGCTGAAAAAGCAAGCAAGCTTAAAAGTGCAAAGGCTGAGCTTGAAAGTGCAAATTCATATCTTGATGTAGCAAAAGAAAATTATAATATTGCCAATGAAATGTATTCTGATATAAAATTATTGGCAAATTCTGCAAAAGAGGCATCAGCTACCGCATATAATAATGCAAGCAAGGGTATCCCTAAGGCCAAGTCTGAGAGTGCAATAAATCGTCTTATTAAAGATATGAACAATGCGAAAGCTCTGAATAATCAAGTTATAGCTACTGATATGAGCAAATGGAAAGATGCTATTGATAGGCAATGTGATGGTGTAATAGAATATGTAAATGCTGCTTTGAAATATTCTACATATAAAACTATAAAAACTGAGGCGGCAGCCTTAAAGAAAAGTGCAGAGGATTATAAGAAAAAAATCCAAAGTATTATTGATGGTTTGGAAAAGCTTATTGCAAGTGCAAAAGATAGGAACAGTAAGCTTGATAATATGATTGATAAGGGTAATGCAGCTATTAAAAAGCTTAAAGCACAAGAAAGCAGTAAGCCAAAGCCAAGCAACAGTAAACCAGAGCCAAGCAGCAGTGAGCCTGAACCAAGCAGTAAACCAGAGCCAAGCAGCAGTGAGCCTGAATCGAGTAAGGAACCCGAATTAAGTATAGAGCCTGAGCCAGAATCAAGTATGGAAGAAACGACACATCCAGAAGAGCAGACCGCATAAAGAGGCAGCCTAATATAGAGTAACGGAGAGATTTATTATGGATTACGAACTTATATATTACACCGCAGGAAGAACTGCTGAGGTAGAGCGTGTTCTTGATAAGAACCTTTCTCAGATGGGGCTTTCACATTCGGCAGGTGAGGCGGCAACTACTACATCTGAACTTGCTAATGCACTTGCGAAAAAGTTGAAGAAAAGCCAGCTTATATTTGTTATTGGTGGTCTTAATAATGGTTATGATAGTACAGATAAGATCCTTTCTAAGATTCTTGTGACTAATGATTCTAATGTATTTTCTAAGCGTGTTGACGGGGAGAAAAACAGTGGATATATTATTAGGGCAATAGGTCAGACTATTGTTATTTTGCCTGATGAACCTGATGAGGTTTCTAATATATTAAAAAATGGAATTATATCAGATTTGGCAATAACATATTCTTTGAAAACACCTAAAGAAGAAACAAATAATGTAGATGACATTATGCAAAATCTTGATGAAAGCCTTTCGGGGGTTCAAAGGGTAAGATTGATTTCTGCTCCGCCTAAACCTAAGCTTTATAAGCGTAGCCGTAGAGCAAAGGTTATTATTGGGGTGTTGATTGCATTGGGAGCGGTTCTTGCTATAGCTGCCACAGCTGTTGCAGCTATTTACTATTTCATTCCATATTCAACAAATGTTTAATATACAGAAAAGAGGTAAAGTCTATTTCAGGCTTTACCTCTTTTCTTATAGGAAATGGGTCTATTAGAAAGAAAATATTTTATTGTGATAGCTAATAATCTTAAAAAATATTAAATTCAAGATTTTCGCTAAAATTGGAATTTCAGGGAACCCCCTGCGAGGGTTCCCTACGAAAAACATTCCACTGGAATGTTTTTCTACCCTCCTGCGCTTTATGGAGTATAAAGTATTTCGCTCTCTGCGGAGAGCGACAAGGGCGTTGCCCTTGACCTATGAGCCTTTAAAAAGGCTCAAGCGAAACTTTTAAGTGTCTTACGGAAGTTTGTTAATTCATTGGCAGTTTCGTCAGACGCATGAAAAGTCTAATCTACTATGAGCGAAAATTTTAATTTATTATATCAGCGTTACAAAATTGCTATTTACATAGCCTTGAAGTCCATTGTAGTTTATGAGATACCACGGGCCATCTGTGCCTAAAATTGTAAGAATTGCACCACGAGGTGTCTGACCGATAACTTGAGCATTGATTGATGGTTGATTTCTTATATTTAGAGCAGTGTTTTGCGTTGTAACTCTGCCTTGACGGGGAACGCTTGGCTCTTCTTCAATTACACCGAGAAAATCAGTTACTGATGTGGATAAATTTTCGGCTATGGCGGAAATGTTATCACGAATCCATTGTGCCTCTTCCGGATTATCATGATAGCCTACTTCAATAAGAATAGCAGGTGCTTTCGTTCGAACAATTTCTGCAAGTGATGTTGTAGGAATTGTTTTTACAAGTTCAGGATATGGATAAATTAACTTATAGTTATTTGCAAAGATTGTTGCGGCTCGGGTTCCTTGACTACTTGCTGCTGAGTAATATATGTCAGCTCCTTTGACATTGCCAGCGTTTGATGGAGGAGCGGCATTTGAATGTATGGCAAGATGAAGATTATAGTTTCCTGCATTAGATTGTGCAATAGCCTGAGAAAGAGTTTGTTCGGGACTATTTCTGCCCACCTCTATCCCACTTGAGGTTAGAATAGGAACCATTTCATCAGCAATTAAATTCATATAATATTCTTCGTTTCCGCCATTTACATAGGGATTGTATTCTTGAAGTGACGGACTTAGAAAAACACTTGGCATAAAATCTCTCCTTTAATCTTATAGACTATAATATAAATATTATCCTGAAATGTTTATTATTCTATTTTTGAGAGGATTTCAGCAGAGTTTTTATTATGTGGTCGTATAAAACGATGCAATTCGTGCAAATCGGCTTCACTTTTTATATGATTAAGTTTTTCTGAACAGTCAAAGCTTGCTCGAAAGCCTAATTCCTTGATTATATCTGGAGAATTTTTAGAAATTGCACCATATGGATAGGTAAAAGCTGTTGGAGTTATGTTTAATTCAGCTTTCATTCTTTCGTTAAATTTTTTCAAATCTTCTGAAAGATTTTTCCGATATTCTTCATCGGATTCGCCAATTTTTTGGCTTGCTCCAACTCTGCCTATTGATGCGTGCATATTATATGTATGGTTTTGGATTTCTACCAAACCTGAATCTGACATTTCACGAAGCGTATTCCAATCGGCTTGTGCATAGGCTGGGTTTTTATCACCATTTTTGCTGTATTCATCAATACACTTTCCAATAGGAGAAAGAATCATTTTTACATTATATTTTTTTAATAATGGAAAAGCATAGGTATAGTTATTAAGGCAACCATCATCGAAAGTTATCATAATTGGCTTTTTAGGAAGGGCTTTGCCATTATCAAAATATTCAAGCAAATCGGCAACAACGATTGTTTCATAGCCATTTTCTTTTATATATTTTAGGTCGGATTCAAATTCATCGGGGGATATTACATATTTGTTTTGTGCAGAGGTAGATTTTCTTATTCCGTGATACATAAGTATGGGTAATTTGATTTCTTTATCAGATGATGTAGATGCTGCAAGACTGGCTGGTTTTGAATCAACAAAAATACATATAGTTATCGCACTTATAATGCAAATTGCAAGAATAACTGGTAAAATTAAATGTTTTAATCTTAATGATATAAACATAGGATATACGCTCCTTGGCTATGTTGTTAAAATTATATTCAAAGGAAAAAGCTATTATGATTTTTTGGTAAAATAAAAAATTAGAAAAATTTACGAAAAAGACTTTACAAATTGGAATTTATATGATATATTATAAAAGAAATCAGTAATGATTATCATTTTTAGAGGTCTAGTTATGAATCGTACAAATTATAGTGCCAAGCGTGAAGCTATATACAGTGCAATATGCTCAACAACAACTCACCCTGACGCAGAATGGATTTATAATAAGGTTCGGGCTGATTTTCCAAATATTAGTCTTGGAACAGTTTATCGTAATCTGGTTATGCTAAGGAATGAGGGGAAAATTATTTCTCTGGGGGTAGTTAAGGGCTGTGAACGCTTTGACGGAAATGTTCGTGAACATTCGCATTTTATATGCACTGAATGTGGAAGAATAATTGATGTCAGCAGAAACTTTGCAGTGCATATAAGCAATCTTGATGAGCTTGTTCAGAAAGAGCTTGGTGTAAAAGTAGAAAGTCACGACCTTGCTTTTTACGGGAAATGTGATTTGTGCATAGAAGGTCAAGAAAATTAGCGTTCATTATCCAGAAGGATATAAAAACAAATTATAAAATTGGAGGTAATTTAATATGAAAAAGTTTGTATGTCAGGTATGCGGTTATGTTCACACAGGTGATGAGGCTCCAGAGCAATGCCCAGTATGTAAGGCACCTAAGGAAAAGTTTAAAGAGGTTAAGGGCGAGGCTTCTTATGCAACAGTTCACGAGGTTGGCTGTGCTAAGGGCGTAGACAAGGTTATCTATGATGACCTCGTTGCTAACTTTAACGGCGAATGCTCAGAGGTTGGTATGTATCTTGCAATGTCAAGAGTTGCTGACAGAGAGGGCTATCCTGAAATCGCAGAAGCTTTCAAGAGATATGCATTTGAAGAAGCAGAACACGCAGCAAAGTTTGCAGAGCTTCTCGGTGAAGTTGTAACAGACAGCACAAAGAAAAACCTTGAAATGCGTGTAGACGCTGAGGCTGGTGCTTGTGCAGGAAAATTTGAGCTTGCTAAGCTTGCTAAGGCTCAAAACCTTGATGCTATCCACGATACAGTTCACGAGATGGCTAAGGACGAGGCAAGACACGGTGCAGGTTTTGCAGGACTTCTCAAGAGATATTTCGGCGAATAATTTAATATTAAACTAATTTGGGTTGGCACATATTGTGTCAACCTATTTTTTATGACTTTAAAACATTAAAAATTTACAATTTTGTTACTTTCACTCATTTTAATGAAACTTGTTAAAATATATTGACGTATTCTAACAAGTGTGATATTATAAATTTATACAAATGTAAACTTATATAGAAAGGAAAAAACCAATGATATAATATATTTTTATAGGCTTGACTATGGTAATGCTTTATCTAATGAGAAAGTAGTTATTTTTAGAACTTGTAATGCAGGAGAGAGGAACTTCTGCAAAAAATATGGTGATTATTGGAAAAAAATTTTATCATTTGGGCTTTGATGGAGGCACTGGAAATTGTTTGTTGAGGGGTGGAGGAGGTTTGACATTATAATGATTGTAAAAAATATAAAAAAGATTTGTGCTGTTATTATAATATTGATATTTATATCAGTTAGTACGTTTTTAATTGATAGCTGTTTAGCTGAAGATAATAAATCTCCAATATTTTCTTTTCCATATGCACATATAAATGATGGTGGCTCGGTTTGCTATTTGGGATTGGGCTATCAAATTATCAAATGGAAAACTTATTCTGAAGATTTGAAGTTTTATAATGTTGGTGTTGAAAAACACTATATTTTTGGAATAAATTTATATCCAGAAAATCCTAATATTCCATTGTTGAAAGAAAAAATATAAGGAGGCATTTATATGAGTAAAAAAGTAATTGCAATTTTGCTAATGTCTGCTTTAGTACTTTCTCTTGCTTGTGGCTGTAAAAACAATGATACGGAAAGCACAAGCAGTACAGCTTCTAAAACTGAGAGTTCTGTAAGCTCAAGCACAGAAAGTAGTAAACAGAGTGAATCAAAAACAGAGAGCAGTAAGCAAAGCGAATCAAGCACAGATAAAGATTACGAAGAAATGATGAGCTATGTAAATAAGCTTTCACCGGAACTTACAGGTAATCAAGTTATTGACATCTTAGGAGCACCAGATGCTTATTCTGGTTCTGGAATTCAGTATACATATTGGTATTTCGGTAAGCATCATATATTGATGGAAGATCTTAATTACCGTATTACTATATATGATGATAGAACCGGTAAAAGTACAGAAATATATACCAAAAAAAGAGCTTTGAGCAGTCAGCAGACTGAATCAGAGACAGTAAGTAGCGAGTAAAACGAAAAAGGTCGGTACATAGTGTGCTGACCTTTTTTAAATGACTTTAAAATATTAAAAGTTCACATAATTGTTATAATTGCTTAATTATTGTAATACTGTTATAAAATTATTGACTTAATTAAACAAAAATGATATTATAAAAATATACAGAAGTATAATAGTTGAAATGAGGGATTTCCAATGGTTTGTAATTTTTTAATAAAATATAGAATATAAGGAGGAATTTATATGAGTAAAAAAGTAATTGCAATCTTACTAATGTCTGCACTGGCATTTTCACTTGCTTGTGGTTGTAAAAATAATGATACTGAAAGTACAAGTAGTACAGTTTCTAAAGTAGAAAGTTCTGTAAGTTCAAGCACAGAAAGTAGTAAACAGAGTGAATCAAAAGCGGAGAGTAGTAAGCAGAGCGAAGCAAGCACTGATAAAGACTACGAAGAAATGATGAGCTATGTTAATAAACTTTCTCCGGAACTTACATATGAACAGGTACTTGAAATTTTGGGAGAGCCTGATGAAAGATATGGTTCTGGAATAAATAGAGATTGCTATAATTTCGGTAAATATACTTTAAGAATAATAGACTTTAATGCTGGTGCTGAAATATATAATAGTGAAACTAAGGAAACTACTACAATATATTAAATAGATAGACTGTATGTTTAAATAATTGAATGAAAATATATAATATAACAATCTGAATAAAATTAAACCAATAAATTATGTTAAAACTGCCAAAAACAAAAAAAGCTATTGACTTTTTAAGACCACTGGTATATACTAACACTTGTAAACAGCAATGGCGCTGTAGAACGACAAAAGGTTCTACAGCGTCATTTTTTATTCAGAAAAAACTTACAAAGGATAGGTGTTGAGTAATGTCAAGTGTACCTGAGATGTTTGGAAGTCTTGTTTTCAACGACTCTACTATGAAAGAAAGATTGCCTAAAGATATTTATAAGGCATTCAAAAAGACTATTGACGAGGGAAAACCTCTTGATTTGACTATCGCAAATGCAGTTGCTAATGCTATGAAGGATTGGGCAGTAGAAAAGGGTGCAACCCATTACACACACTGGTTCCAGCCTATGACTGGCATTACTGCTGAAAAGCACGATAGCTTTATCTCTCCTGTTGGCGATAAGGTTATTATGGAATTCTCTGGTAAAGAACTTATCAAAGGCGAGCCTGACGCATCAAGCTTCCCATCAGGCGGTATCCGTGCTACTTTTGAAGCAAGAGGATATACAGCTTGGGACCCTACTTCATATGCATTTATTAAAGACGGTTCACTTTGCATTCCAACAGCTTTTTGCTCATATACTGGTGAGGTTCTTGATAAGAAAACTCCGCTTCTCCGTTCTATGGAGGCTATCAATACACAGGCTCTTAGAATTCTTAAACTTTTCGGCAACACAGAGGCTAAGAGAGTTATTACAACAGTTGGTCCTGAGCAGGAATACTTCCTCATTGATAAGGAAATGTATAAAAAGCGTAAAGACCTTATCTACTGCGGAAGAACACTTTTCGGTGCAAGACCTCCTAAGGGTCAGGAACTCGAGGACCATTACTTCGGCGTAATTAAGCCAAGAGTTTCTGCTTATATGAAGGAGCTTGATGAAGAGCTTTGGAAGCTTGGCATTCTTGCTAAAACAAAGCATAACGAAGTTGCTCCTGCACAGCACGAGCTTGCTCCTATTTTTACTACATCAAATGTTGCAACTGACCACAATCAGCTTACAATGGAGATGATGAAGAAGGTTGCTGACCGTCATGGTCTTGTTTGCTTGCTCCACGAGAAGCCATTCGCAGGCGTAAACGGAAGTGGTAAGCACAATAACTGGTCAATGTCCACAGACCTCGGAGAGAACCTCCTCGAGCCAGGCAAGAAGCCAAGCGAAAACAAGCAGTTCCTTCTCTTCCTTGCAGCTGTTATCAAGGGTGTTGATGAATATCAGGACCTCCTCAGAATTTCTGTTGCAAGTGCAGGCAATGACCACCGTCTTGGTGCTAACGAGGCTCCTCCTGCTATTATTTCTATCTTCCTCGGTGATGAACTCAAGGATATTCTTGATGCTATCGAAACAGGTACAGAATACCATGCACAGGGTAGAGCTATTATGGACACTAAGGTTGCTGTTCTCCCTAACTTCTATAAGGATACAACAGACCGTAACAGAACTTCACCATTCGCATTTACAGGCAATAAGTTTGAATTCAGAATGGCTGGTTCAGCTGAAAACATCGGCTGCCCTAACGAAATGCTTAACACAATCGTAGCAGAAGAACTTGAGCAGTTCGCAGATGTTCTCGAGAAGGCAGACGATTTTGATAAGGCTGTTATTGATGTTATCAGAAAGACATATCAAGAGCATAAGAGAATCGTATTCAACGGCGATAACTACTCTGATGAGTGGCTTGAAGAGGCAGAAAGAAGAGGTCTTTATAACCTCAGATCTATGCCAGAGGCTATGCCTCATTATGTTGCTGAGAAGAACCTCAAGCTCTTCAAGAAGCACGGAATCTTTACTGAGGCAGAGGTTCGTGCAAGATATGAAATTCAGCTCGAGAACTACTCTAAGATTATCAACATTGAAGCTCTTACAACACTTGATATGGCTAAGAAGGATATCGTTCCTGCTGTTGTTAAGTATTTGAAGCTTCTTGCTGATTCTGCAAGTGTAATGAAATCTATTGACAGCGATATTTGCACTTGTGCAGAAACAGAGCTTCTTAAAAAGCTTTCTGCACTTCTCACAGACTTTACTAAGAAGATTGATGTTCTTGATAAGGCTGTTGTTGGTGCTAAGGATTACACAGATGTTCAGGAGCTTGCTAACTACTATAGAAATTCTGTATTTGCGGCAATGCAGGAGCTTAGAGCAGTAGCTGATGAGATGGAATCAAATATGTCTGCTGAATACTGGCCATATCCATCATACGGAAAGTTGCTTTTCAGCGTCTGATTTAGAGCTACATATAAAAGGGATAAAAGGGGTAACTCTATATAAATGAGATGATAAAATGCGGAGTTCTTGCTACCGCATTTTATTATACAATATTTTGAAATTTTTAATATTTAAAAATTTTAAAAATGAGAGGGGAAATAGATTATGGGCGAATATTCTGCTGTAAATACCATATGGGTATTAGTTGGTGCGGCACTTGTTTTTTTCATGCAGGCAGGCTTCGCAATGGTCGAAACAGGTTTCACAAGGGCTAAAAATGCTGGTAACATCATTATGAAAAACTTGATGGATTTCTGTATCGGCACACCACTTTATTGGCTGGTTGGTTTCGGAATAATGTTTGGAACATCTTCAGCATTTTTCGGAAACATTGACCTCTTTGCGGTAGGAGGTTACAGCGGTGCATATGATAGCATACTTCCTGACGGAGTTCCGTTATATGCATATATGATTTTCCAGACAGTTTTCTGTGCAACATCAGCAACAATCGTTTCTGGTGCTATGGCAGAAAGAACTAAGTTCAGTGCTTATTGCGTATATTCAGCAATCATCAGCTTGATTATTTATCCGATTTCAGGACACTGGATTTGGGGCGGTGGCTGGCTTGCACAGCTTGGCTTCCACGATTTCGCAGGTTCTACAACAGTTCATATGGTTGGCGGTGTTGCAGCACTTGTTGGTGCAATCTTCCTCGGACCTCGTATCGGTAAGTATGGCAAAGACGGCAAGCCAAGAGCAATTCCAGGTCATAGCTTGACACTTGGTGCTTTGGGTGTATTCATTCTTTGGTTCTGCTGGTTCGGATTTAATGGTGCTTCAACTGTTTCTATGACAGGTGATGACACAATCGCAAATGCAGGTTTGGTTTTCTATACAACTAACCTTTGCACAGCAGTTTCTACACTCACAGTTATGTTTATTACTTGGGTTAAGTATAAGAAACCTGATGTTTCTATGACATTGAATGGTTCTCTTGCAGGACTTGTTGCTATTACTGCTGGTTGTGATACAGTTGAGCCTTGGGCTGCTGCTGTTATCGGTGTAATTGCAGGTTTCGTAGTAGTATTTGGTATTGAATTTATTGATAAGGTTTGCAAGATTGATGACCCTGTTGGTGCAGTTGGTGTTCACGGAATGTGCGGCTTTGTTGGAACAATCTGTGTAGGTATTTTCTCTAATGGCTACGGTACAAAGGGCAAGGGTCTTATATATGGTGAATTTGAATGTTTAGGCATTCAAACACTCGGTGCTGTGGTAGTTGCACTTTATGTAGCAGTTGCTATGACAATCGTATTCTTTGTAATCAAGCATACAATGGGACTTCGTGCTTCAAGAGAAGAAGAAATCAAGGGTCTTGATATTACAGAGCATGGCTTGGTAAGCTCTTATGCAGACTTTATGCCAAATGTATCTTCTGTTGCTCTTGATGATACAGACGCTGATGTTGGTGAGGTTCCTGTTAATGAGGCTGTTCCTGTACAGGTTGCATTTACTCCTAAGGAAAAGAACACAGTTACAGCCTCTGATGTTAAGCTTTCTAAGATTGATATTGTTCTCAAGCAATCTAAGTTTGAAGACCTCAAGAATGCACTTAATGAAATCGGTGTAACAGGTATGACAGTAACTCAGGTTCTCGGTTGTGGTGTACAGAAGGGTAAAACTGAATACTATCGTGGTGTTGAGGTTGAGATGAACCTTCTTCCTAAGGTTCAGGTCGAAATCGTTGTTTGCAAGGTTCCGGTTAAGGCAGTTATTGATGCGGCAGTAAAGGCACTTTATACTGGACATATTGGCGATGGTAAGATTTTCGTATATGATGTTGAAGATGTTGTTAAGGTAAGAACTGGTGAAACAGGTTGCGACGCACTTCAAGGTGAAGACGATATTTGATTATCGCATTTAGGGTACTTACATATACTTTCTGAATAAATATGCGGCAAGCTTGCTCTTGGGTTATTACTCAAGGGCAAGCTTCATTTTTGCAGAAAATTCTGTAAAATATTTTTTTAAAAGACTTGACTTTTTATTGATGGTTTGATATAATATCATTCGTTGACAAGAGATGTCAAAAAAGTTGATATTTGCGAGTGTGCTGGAATTGGCAGACAGGCACGTTTGAGGGGCGTGTGTTTTACGACGTACGGGTTCAAGTC